>JAEEGJ010002382.1_pt1 | contig 100578 bp, 82 predicted proteins | sample 8958761 | NCBI WGS metagenome assembly JAEEGJ01 (sample SAMN16246546, study PRJNA631951) | gut metagenome | biome: gut microbiome; feature: rumen; material: RS-attached | host: Bos | place: Iran: Karaj | collected 2018-10 | reverse complement strand
ACCATATCGCAAATAATCACTATAAAAAGAAGCATTATAAATATTTATCAATAACTCCGCATCTTCCAATGCAGCTTGCCTATACTCTATCGTCATAATTTATCATCTCTATTTGGGAAAACTGTAAATCTCTTAACTACAAATATAGTCAATGGTTATCGTTATACTCATAGAACATTTCATCTAATAATTTATCTATTCCTGATTTATCTCCAAGTGCTGCTTTAATAAACGTTCCTGCATTTTTTAACATCAGTTTAAAATATAGCCAATCTCCAAGGTCATCATATTTTCTGGTCGAGTTGATCAAATAGTTTCTTTTAAGAGTTGTATACTTTTTGCCTTGGCTCTTCCCGTATCTTTTTAACTGTTTTGCGGTAGCCACATCTTCCATAGCTCTTTTGTCTACAAATCCGCCAATAGCATCAAAAGTCTTTTTCTCCGCCCAGAAAATACCACTATACAAGCCCGTTACTTTAGCTAAAATCCTTACCAAAATATCGTTACACCATAGAGGAAAAGAATATCTCTCAAATCGAATTGGTGATCCTCCGCCAATATACTTTCCACTTCGCAAAATTGCATAGATTTCTCTAAGTGTACCTTTCGTCATCCTGTTATCAGCATCAATAGTAACAATAATCTTTCCATGCGCTGCTTTAATTCCTGTATTACGAACTTTTGCTATACATCTGTCCTCGTTCGTTAGAACAATTGCTCCATTTTCCTTGGCAATGCTTTCTGTCTTGTCAGTACACCTGTTACAAACAACTATTATTTCTGTATTACCGGGAAAAACGCTATCGGCTGCCCATATGTAATCGATGCATCGTTTAATGTATTTCTCCTCATTATGAGCTGGTATTATTACAGAAAAATGTGTTTTCATTCAAATTCCTCATCTTTGATAAAACTTTAATTTCAAATTAGAATTTAGCCTTACACGAAAGTTTTTCAACGTCTATTCTATATACTGCCACAGCATTCAACATTTCTTCTGAATACGTCCAAGCATCTTTACCGGATATATGATTCATTAGAGTATTTAATCCCTTAATCTTTTCGCCTTTATCAGCTACAATACTAATCTTTCCTGTTCCAACAATGCTCTGAAACTTAGCCGAATAATCACAAGCAACTTCTGCCTCAAGCAATTCATACTTTCCGTCTATCTCAAATCCTATTTTCGGAGATTCTTTACTTAGTTCATACTTTCGTCCTGCTTTGGCACCGTGGAAATAAAACACGTATTTACCATTATCATCTATAAAACCATAATTTATGGGAACTATATAGATATCACCGTCATCATAGAATGCTATTCTCATTATTTGTTCTTTAGCAATGAAATCTTTAATTAGGTTTTTTTCAAGTATTTCTCTATCTTTTCGTCTCATTATATCCTCGCGGTTAAGGAAAACTTAAATTCTCTTAACTATAACTTTTTAATTATGATAGTCTTAATACATTTATTTTTTTACCTTATACTATATTTGTTCATTACCACAATGCGTCCTGCAGCAGGGTTTGCGAATAAGCCGTATGAGTAAGATCCAGAATACTGTGGGTAGAATAAGATTACGTCATAGGTATTAATGTCATCGTCTATCACTTTCTTGTATTTCAGCTTGGTTGGAAAACTTTCTTCATACGAATCGTTATCCTGAAGCACTTCTGAGAACTTTTTTAGATAAAACTGTGCATCGTCTCGTCGAACTTTTTCGTCATCAGGATTGCTTTCGAGATCATATTCCTCGACTATGTATTCGATGAATTTATCGTATTCCTCTTTATCAAGAGTAAATGCAAAGAGCGAATATCCGCCTATTCCTAAGTTGTTTGTAAAAAACTTTTGGTCAGAAGCCCCTGTGGGGATGTCTACTGTTAACCTCAGGTATGCTTCTTTTTTGAACTTCTCATATGAATCGTATTGCTTGGATCCGAGTTTAAACCAGAATCTTCCAATTAAGAACAATCCAACTATTACAAGAATTATTATCAATGGTATCCAGATTTTTTTAATCATATTCCTTCTCCTGCACCCAGCTGATCATTTTTTCACTTTCAGATCTTTAATTAGTAAAACTGTATTTTTCTGATTTTACTGAAATTCAAAGTGCCTTACGCATGTATATCACATCATCCATGGGATTATGATAATATGCCTCGCACTCTTCAAATCCATGTTTTTTATATAGTGATATTGCAGCCTTTAAAGGCAGAATTGTATCGAGAACCATTTCTTTATATCCGGCGTTCCTTGCGTGTTCTATTATCTCTTCTACAAGAGAATCCCCGAGATGCATTCCTCTTGTCTCGGGCTTAACATATAAGCGTTTCATCTCACACCGTTCATCTGAATGCCTGTGATACGCAATCATTCCTATCACTTTTTCATTCTCAATAGCAACAAGTATTTCTCCTTCAGGTGCTGTATATTTATGAGCTAGATCCCGCAACTCTTCATCTATGTTCTGAAACGACAGATCTCTGCCAAGTCTCTCTGAATATTCTATTATTAAATCCTTAACTTCAGAAAGATAATCCTTTCCATCTACAATCTGCATTCAAATCCCCTTCGTCAATTATGCTGAAAGTTAATCTATTTAGGAATATTGCGATTTTATTCAATAAACCTCATGATTTCTTCACTGATGCAATCACTCTCATAATAATGCACATAATGTCCGCAGTTTAATTGAATGATCTTTGCATTGTTACGTTCTGCGAACTCCTTCTGATACTGAATCCAATTCGCGGATACCTGCTTGCCATCAGATACAAACATCAGAATTGGGCAATCTATTTCACCGCTTTTGTCAACAAGCTTTGCATTGTCCAACACAGTTTTTGCTTCACCGATATAACAATCATTCATTCCGTTTCTTTTCCACAGAAGTTTTTGTTGTTTAATGTCATCTTTATTAAGTCCACGCTTATTCAAAGGATACCAGAATAACAGGCCTTTCTTATGAAGCTTCTGTAGTTTGATTATCTGGTTGGTCCGCTTATCAAGCCCTTCCTGTCCCCAGCTTAAGTACTGCGCAGGAACTGCCATATCAAGTCCTATAATTGCTTTGATTTCCTCCGGATATGTCTGTTTCCAGCGTATTGCCTCAAGCCCGGACAATGAATGCGGCAGGAGAATAAATGGGCCTTTCTCGCCTATTTTCGATAACGCTTCTCTATGATAAGAAATCAATGAATCAATGTCGGTTGGTGCATCGTATAAATCCGAGTAACCATATCCGAATTTCTCGATAACAATTATCTCAAAATCATTAAAAAGTTTCTGATATAAAATTTTGAAATCATATACCGGGGCCACTGTGCCTGAGCCTGACAAAAAAACGAGTTTAGGTCCATTATCATTCCCTGCACGAAAAATATGAATCTTATGATTTTTAACGATAACGTATTCCCCATTATGACGTAATTCTTGTCCCATAACTCATCCTTTTCCATATATATTATCAATAAGTTATCTTCCGAGATAACAATCCTTTTATCATCTCGGCAAACTGGAATTTGTAATTTACGGGTGTTTTATCATTTTCTTCGTTACACCCGTAAAGACAGAAATCCTCTGCAAATCCTGATTTGTCTTAGTCTATTATCCTGGAAGTTAATCTATTTAGGAATATTTCTATATTCCTAAATAACTATTTTTATTTTTTATATAGATAAACTACATAATCATCATTAAATACTATCTTATTTCCATGTTTTATTACGGCTTCTCTTACACCGTTATAAAACAGATCTTTATACTCTTCTTTTAACCTGATGTGAGTTGAATGAGTACCTAAATACTCATTATGTTCTTCTGCATCATATACGCGCTTACCGGGATACGACTTTTCTTCAATAAATGTCAGTCCGTAGTTAATACCATTCATATAATCGAACTTTTGAGTATATGGTTGCTCTGTGACAAAATACTTATCATATACAAGTTGGATTTCATCATACAATGCAGGATTGTCACTCTGATATTCGCTTCGCATAAGTAACATTGCTAGTATTCCGCCATCTTTTAAGAGATCATATACTCTCCTGTATGCGATATCTTCATCAATCCACTGAATTGCAGCCGCTGAATATATCAGATCAAACTTTTTATTACCGAAATCATATGTCTCAAAGTCAGCATTCACTATATGAAAGTTATCATATGATGAATATTTCTCTTTCATTTTCTCAGTTAAGTTTTCGCCAAGTTCTATCGCAAGATAATCACATCCACTTTGAATGGCAAAATCAGAAGCTTGTCCGGTTCCGGGTCCTATCTCAAGGCAACTCTTATCCTTAGTTAACTTGCATATTTCTTTTATATACGAAAAAAGGGCCGGATTATATCGTACCCTCCATTTATCGAACTGCTCTGGTATACTATCAAAGACAAGTCTCTTATCCATAAATATGTAATCCCCCAATTACAATATATCTCTAGTTTTCAACAATAGATTATTGAATTTCTATCTCTTCTACCGTACCACCAAGAGCAGTTACGCTTTCTCTATAACATTGATCGAATAAATCTTTTAATAGCTTTTTATAGAGAACAAAATCTCTTTACCATCAAACCAAACATATCCGCTATAATTTCCAATCACATCTTTTGTAAATTCTTCTGAGTATTGCCAATTACTATCATGACCGGTCAACGCTTCAAAAGGTACGTTAGGTGTAGCTGATGTGAAAGAATATTCATTGTTATATTTATTAGCTGCTTCATCGCTAAGTATTATATAACCATGATATTCGTAATCTGTCGGTCCGGGAAGTTCCAATCTGGATCCATCTCCGCCACGTTTAATCTCTTCCCATTCAGTAGACTCGACACCTTCAAGTCCTGGAAACATATTACTTATAGCTTGTTTATCCGTACTGGTGTAAACATTCGAAATGTTACTGGAATTACGACTATTATTGCTATTAAAGCACGCTGTTAAGCTGAAGCAAGTAATTAAACTTAATAATATCATTAATGATTGTCTAGAAATTTTCATATAAGCCTCCTTTTCATTATATGATATACGTTTAAAGTATAACTATTTATTGAAAATAATTAATAATATCGCCAATGAACTATCGATTACTCGTAAATATATTCATTATCCTTAATCTTGCTTGCATCAAGTGCTATATAGTCGTAAGGCTTAATCATGGTATATTGAGGATCTATGATTATATATTCATCATTTTCATATAACTTCTTGATATTCTTGAAGTCTGCATAACCCTGATTAATCTTATATACACCTAGCAATGTAGCAGTTCGATTAATCGTATAAGATGTAACCTCATCGGACCCATAAACAGTATTGCCTAATTTCACTATAGAACCGTCTACATAGTACGTTCCGTCTTCTACCCTATAAACATTAAGTTCAGTCTGAATAAACGTCTTGGTGCCGTCCTCAGCGTATCTATCGAGCTTAACGCATACGGTATTAGTAATCTCGTTAAAATCATAAGCAATAGTATCAGGTATTAGTAGGAATTCCTTTTCAATTACAGAGCTCTTAGGAATCTTATATCCTGCATCATCATTGGTAAAGATCTCGAATTCAACAAATCTGTTGTTAAAATAATCAGCCACATTGGTATTAAAAGTTACTACACAGATCTTTTCGACCGCCATATTCTTGCCGGGAGCTATGGCATCAAGAATCTTAACCTTACCCTTAAGCGTCTCCTGATTCTTGGAGAACTTAACTTTCATCTCTTTGCCTTCGAATTCATTGGCTTTTTCTTCTTCAATGGGAAATACGAGCTGCCAGGTATTGGAAGTTATTAACTTATAAGCAAAATCACCGCTTGCTACGATATCGTTATTTACAATCATGTGACGCTCATAATCGACATCATCAAAATACGATGAATTAATATCCTCTGGCTTTAAGTCCTCATATCCGTCGTAATAATACACTACATAGCCCGTGCTGGCTGTTATATCGCCATCTGCACAATAATACTTATTAACATTGGTACCGTTTAAGCTTAATGAAGAAATCTTGTTGAGAATATAGAGATTGGACATCTTGAGGCTTATACCATCAAGTTCATCCTTGAAGTCATATACATCTTCAAAATCTTCTCGCTCATATTCTTTGGAAAACTTAACTATCTCGCTCTTAATCTCGGTCAGATCGTCAAGAGACAGTGTTGATGCTTCATCTGTTTGATTGGTCATCATCTCTTTGATTTTTCCGGAACCGTCGATAGTATATACAAGATCCGTGTGCGAAGCTTTTTCGCCTTCTTTTAGATAAAAGTTATAATATCCGTCGCTTTGGCAGTAATACATCTGTTCATCTCTAAGAATCAATCCCTTATAAGTATTCTGAGTAGTCAGAGCACCTTCCTTGACCTGATATGTAGATATATTCTTGCCATTGATTGACTTTACAACAACAAAAATAAGATATGCTCCCACTAATGCGAGCATACCATATAATAGAATCTTAAAAGAAACATGGTTCTTAAACAAAGGAAACTTAAGTGTCTTGGGTTTCTCATGAGTTACTTCTTTTTTTGCGGTCTTCTTTGTGTTGTTTTTAGAAGACTTGGAGTTACTCTTACCTGCTTCTTTTCTTCTTGGGTTTTCGTTGTTAAAATCAAATCTAGAGACCATTATTCTAAAAGTAAAGCCCCGGCGTAGCCGAGGCTTTATGTATATATTAAAGTGCTTCGATTACTTTATCTGATAAAGATGCGGGAAGTTCTGCATCCGTAGTCGAAACTGCCATATAGATGTCAATGCCGAAATCTTTGCTTAAATCTTCAAGCTGTTTAACTATATTTTCCAACTCGTTCATAGAAGTATGCGATAATGAAAGGAAATTATCGAAGTACAACTGCTGAATGTCATGATCCCCGGAGATAATACCTAACAGAAATCCAATAAACATATCCCCCGACTGAATATTGTATTCTGAGATATTGATAAGTCTAATCTTGTTGTTAAGCTCATACATGTGCTTGGTTGATGTATCAAGATATACGACGTTACCGAGAACCTCCTTGATCTGAGTATTAACTTTTTCGAGAAGGAATTTGGACTTACCCTTTCCGTTCTTTCCTGTTATTAAATTAACCATTGTAACGCACCTCCAATTAGGAAAATATTATAGTTTTTAGCATATCTCAATTATATAAGATTTACGTCTAAAATACAAGGATAGAAAATCATTTTGCGTTAGATATAAGAGTATTCATATCATCGTACAAAGTATCGTGGTCATCGGACCTAAGGATGCAGGAAATATAAGGATTTCCGGCCGAATCCTGGAAGTATACGATGAGACATTTACCGGCTGCCGAAGTCGTTCCTGTCTTGCCTCCAAGGATGGTATAGCCTTCAGGTACACTTGCCTTACCATCAAAGTAGAGATTGGTGCTCTTAATCTCCAATGTCTTGATACTGCCATCAGCTCTAGTAAAAGAGGTTGTATAACCGGGTTGAGATACGATGGATACGAATTTATCGTATTTTACAAGCTCATTAAGAATAAGATATAAGTCATATACACTTGATTCATGTTCCTCTTGAGTAAGACCGTGAGGATTGACAAAATGAGTATGAGTAGCACCGATAGCAGCCGCTTCTTCATTCATCTTGTCGATAAAAGCATCATATCCGCCATCATAGTTCTCAGCAATCATAAGTGCTACATCATTAGCTGAGTACAATAGCAAGATATTAAGCGCCTGTTCGAGTGTCATTGTATCTCCGGGTTTAAGATTAAGCTTTTGAGCTCCGGATTCGTTGATTTCACAAGCTTTTGTGAATTCAAGAGTCTTATTTAAGTCACAATACTTTAATGCAACCAAAGTAGTAAGCAACTTGGTTATACTTGCAGGAGTCATTTCCTCGTACATATTCTTACCGTAGATAACTCTTTTTCTATTAATGTCAAAAAGACCTGCCGCATAAGAAGTAGGTATATTGATATCGGCATAATCTCCCATATCAACACACAAATCCTTAGCGAAAGGCTCTGCGTATGTATGAATTGAATCGGAATCTGAAATAGATATACTGGATGACTCGGCTTTTCTGTCGAACTCGAATTCCAGATCCTTGTCTTTACATCCGTATCCGAAGATTAACGGAAAGATGCATATGATAATGGCTAATGAATATTTATTTATACATTTCACGCCACTCAAGGTCTCCTCTGTCTAGCGATTTGATGAGTAATTCTGCGCTTGCAAGATTGGTTGCAAGAGGAATATTGTGGACATCGCACAGATGAATAACATTATTAACATCAGGCTCGTGGCTCTTAGGACTCAAGGGGTCTCTAAGGAAGATAACAAGATCTATCTCATTATGTTCAATCTGAGAACCGATCTGCTGTTCTCCGCCAAGATGTCCTGCGAGAAACTTATGCACATTGAGATTGGTAACTTCTTCAATAAGTCTGCCGGTAGTCCCAGTTGCATAAATCTCGTGCTTACATAAGATTCCTCTGTAAGCAATACAGAAATTTTGCATCAATTTCTTTTTTGCGTCATGCGCAATCAAAGCAATGTTCATAACCATACCCCTATAATTATATTTTGCTTATTTTGATTCTGTAGAATTCTTTCTGGAAATCTGGAGTCTTACATTAATAACGAATCCGATTCCCGCAAACAAAGCAACCAATGATGTCAAACCGTAACTTACAAAAGGAAGAGGAAGTCCGGTATTGGGGAATAATCCGGTGGTAACCGATACGTTAATAAGTGTCTGGAAGCCTATATACGCTCCCATTCCACCTGCGATCACACGCCCCGCGACATCTGCCGCTTTAAATGCTATTATCATGCATTCGATACTTATCAGCATCAAAATCACGATTATAGTCGTAGTGCCAATGAATCCAAGTTCTTCTCCTGCAACAGTGAATATGAAGTCTGTCTGAGGCTCGGATATAAAGTTACCGTTTTTAACGGAATTGACACCTGTATTATTTAGGCCCTTGCCGGTAAGCTGTCCGGAACCAATAGCCATTATTGAATTCTGTTGCTGGAAGGCTTCCTCGAGCTCATATTCCTCGGGATGAAGCCAAGCAAGGATTCTAAGCTGCTGATACGAATGAACCAGTCCATCGTCACCATTTTTACCTACCAAAACCGAATCAGGCTGAATAAGTAATATGAAGATAATGATGGCTGCCGGTACAAAAACAGCTAAAAATCCGATAATATATCGATAATTTATCTCTCCGATATATAGAATCGAAAAGAAAATCAATGACATTACAATGGTGGTCGAAAGGTCAGGCTGCTTGTATATCAAGGCTATGGGAATAGCAGCCAAAACAAGCATAACCAATATCATATACCACTCATTTATAACATCCTTAAACTTCATTATAAACGCAGCGAAAAACAGAATCAATAAAATTTTTGCAAGTTCGGAGGGCTGGAACTTGATACCCATTATTCTAATCCATCTTTGGGCACCAAGGGATTTTTCACCCCAAATAATAACCGCCAACAGTAATCCTACGTTCAATACATAGTATGCAGGCCAGAATTTAAGCCATATATGGTAGTCTACAAAGGATAAGATAACCATAATGACAAATCCGACTACAACACCCATCATCTGCTTTTGCATATTATCGGGTAAAGCAGAATTAACGAGCAATATACCGAATATTGAGATGATGATTACATACACTATTAACTTGAAATCATAATCTTTTAGTCTGTAATACTTAAACATCCTAGTCTCCTACACTTCCGTTATTCATAGGAGTGTTAGCCTCGCCATTAAGGAGTTCATCCTCATTTTCAAGGCCATAATAATACGAATACACATCTTTAGCTACATGTGCGGCATTGTTGGAATCATAACCGTGCATAATACGTACTGTAACCGATATCTCAGGGTTAGCGTAAGGTGCAAATGATATGAATACAGCGTGGCAGGCTTCGTTCCAAGCTTCCTGTGCTGTTCCTGTCTTACCTGCAACATCAAGATCATAGTCAAAGAAAGGCTTCATCTTGATAGCTTCTCTCATACCGCCCTGTAATGTGTTCCATACAGAATTATCAAGGAATATATTATTTCTGACTTCTGCCTCATTATCGATAACAAGAGCACCCTTGGAATCATATATTTTATCAATAAGCGTCAGATTATAGACAGTTCCTCTATTGGCAACAGCTGTAACATATCTGGATAAACCGACTGTGGTATAAGCATGAGTACCCTGACCAATCATAGAAGGAACCGGGTATTTATCTGATACATTAGGATCCGATTCTGCAATCTCAACACCGGATTTTTCGCTTAGACCAAACATATCGGAATAAGTGTATATCTTATCAAGACCAAGTCGTTCATTGTACATACCGGAGTCATTGGAAAGTCTGTATCCGACTTCATAGAAGAAATAGTTACATGAGTTTGCTATAGCTCCTTCAACGTTAAGAGAACCATGAGCGCCCGGATATATCCAACATTGGTGAGTTGTTCCGTTTAACTTATCGAATAATCCCTTACATTCAATTCTGGAATTAAGATCTATAACACCTTCGGAGATACCTGCTACCGAACTTACAATCTTATATGTTGAACCGGGAGCACTTTTGTACTGAGTAGCATAATTCCAAAGAGGTCTTGAATAATCGTTATTTAATTCTGCAAGATAATAGTTATCCGAGTTAGCCAGTCTGTTGTTATCGTATGAAGGATACGATACTAATGCCAAAACATCTCCTGTATTAACATCCGTAACTACGCAAGAACCTGAACAAGGCTCAAGTGCCAGTTGCGCAGGAGTAATCTTGAGATTCTTGATTAAATCAAGCATAAAAGCGTATGCTGAGATACGTCCTGACTTAAGTGCATTGATCTCTGAACCTGATACATCAATAACATTCTGATCATAGAGAATCACACAAAGCTGTCTTCCACTTATATTGTTATTGAATATCATGAATTTATATATTTTCTTGGAAAACTCTTTGTTATTACGAAGTTTCTCAAGAACTATATTAACTATCTTGTCATAGATTTCCTGTGTATCGGAATATTTGGAATTCATATCAAGGTTATTGATATTAATCCAGTTCATATTAATGCAATATGTGATATATTCCTGCATGGATATGTTTTCATCAGTAGTCCATGCGATATACATCTCATCTTCCGTATCAATAAGGTCCTTATCGATAATCTTAACATTATCACTCATAAGATAAGTGATGATAAAGCTTTGATATACCTGGTATTCCTTTGACAAGTCTTTATATGCCTTAGGGTTCTCCATATAGAATTGATTATGAAGTTCATCAAAAACAACATCCTGGCGATCAATAAAGGCTCTGTATACTTCTTTTTCAGTCTCAGAAGCATATTCCTTATTAAGATGATTCATATCAATTACATTATTATTGATAAGCTGGAAATAAACATCATCAATAGGAATCTTGATATCAGCCTGTCTGGTCTTTTCGGTCATTGTAAATTCTTTGATATTATCTATCTTTTGAACCAATATACCGGCGATACTCTGTTCCAAGAGGTTATATGTGGCAATCTGAAGATCTGCATCTATCGTGAGGTATATATCGTTACCTGTTTCCTCTTCTTTTATCTTGGTTGAATCAAGCACCTTACCAAGAACGTCGACATATACGGTCTCCTTACCCTTAATACCCTTAAGATACTGTTCTTGAGAATACTCGATACCGGTCTTACCCACATAATCCGATAAAGTATAATCATTACCTTCAATCTGAGAATACTCTTCGAATTCTTCCTGGCTAATCATACCTGTATATCCGATAATCTGTGAGAAATAGATAGGATCGTTGTATTTTCTGATATTGTTCTGGGATATACTCATTCCGGGTAAAATATCAGAATGCTCTAAAAGACCTGCAACAGACTTTTCCGACACATCAGTAGCTATGGTAATACCACGATATTTCTGATATCCGGTTAATGAAAGTGCATATCTAACAGCAATAATTTTAACTATATCCTGCTTGGTGTATCCACCGCCCATTATGAATGTGCTTTTATCATTAGGGTTCTCGTAATAACCGATAGCAAATTTCTTACGATCACAGAAATAATCTATGACATCCTGAGGAGTGGAGTTTTTCTCATCATAAGTAAGTTCAGTTACTTTTTTATAACCGTATATATCAGCCAAAAATCTCTGAAGTTGAGTTCCTTCTACAGAGAATTCATATTCATTGTCGTCATTAACAATAATCTTGAAATCACTAGAGATATCATCGCCATTCTTTTGCAAGATTTCGATGATCTGATAAATAGTGTTGTTAAGAGCAGCATTCTTGCCCTTACCTGATTCAATGGCATCTTCGAATTTTACATCATATGACAATACATTATATGCAAGTAATTTACCGTTACGGTCGTATATGTTTCCTCTGGTTCCATCGATTGACTTTTCACGAATAATTTTAAGTTCATAGTTAGCTACGTATTCTTCTCCGCGAATTATCTGCAACGTAAAAACCCTTGCGATAAGTACAATAGTAACTATCACAAAGAAAATAATCGGTACAATAAGTCGCGATTTTAAAAAGCTTATAAATTCTTCTTTAAAATTCTCGAACATAACTAACTTTCAGCGTTTTTCTTTTTAAATACATATGCTTCTATTACCCATAAAACAGGATATATGAATATGGCTACAAGAAGCGTAAACACAATTTCGGGCAAAATAATATTGGTAAAATAATATATAATATCAAATCTTGATCGAAGTAAGAACAAAACTATATACGTAGTAAAGCAACATACGACATCACTTGTCATAATAAGTATTGCAGGGATTTTAAGGTCTTTTAGATAGAAAAGATTATGGAATAATCCATTAAGATAACCTATAACCATATAAAGAAGCGTGAAAAATCCGAATACATCAAAGGTTGTAATATCAAGAAGCAGGCCACAGATGAAGCCAACGAACAGACCTTCTCTCTCGCCCTGCATAAATCCGGCGCATGAGACAAGTATAATTAAGACATTGGGTATAATCCTCGTAATACGAAGCATGGGAAATACCGTTGTCTGAAGAATAAACAATATGATAATCAATACTATATTAATGATTGCTCTCTTCATTGCTCTTACTGCTGATTAATGTCACTCTTGAGCTTGGTAATAACCAATACTTCTGAAATATGCTCAAAGTTAACACTGGGTGATATATAACCCGATATCGACAAGTGATTGGAATCATGCTCCATATAGGATATGTTACCAACCTGAATTCCACTCAAATATACGTCAGAAATATTACTTGTAACTACTTTATCGCCTACTTCAACATCTTTTGCGTTTTCTGATAACTGATTAAAAGTAATATATCCATTTTCCATTGTTGCCAAGTTGCCGGATACCATAAGGTGATCATGTGTAGTAAGTACCATACATGAAATATTACTTGTATCATCGATGATACTAAGAACTCTTGACCAATTGGATCCAACTTCCGTAATACGTCCTACAAGTCCGCCACCGGCAAGTACATTCATTCCAACTTTCATACCCTGATTGGAACCCTTATCAATAATAAAAGTTGAGAACCAGTTATTGGTGGAACCTGATATAACTCTTGCACCGGTCTTGGGATAATCAGAATAACTCTCATCAAGTTCGAGTAATTTTCTTAATGAGTTTAATTCGTATTTTTCCTGCTGGAGTTCGTTATTCTCTCTTGTTAAGTCATTAACCTGCTTTAAAAGTTCATTGTTCTCGTTAACAAGGTCATTAACTTGCTTCATAAGTTCTTTCTTGGTATAGAGATTCTCACCAACTATACTCACACCTTTTTGAAGAGGAACTATTGTAAAAGATACTATCTCGTTAAGTGGAGAAAGAGGAATCTCAAAAACGAATGTAAGAAGCATCAAAATAACACTGACTCCTGAAAGAATCATTAGCCAGTATTTTGTCGGTAATTTGAACTTTTCCTGAGGTTTTTTAACTAAAGGGCTCATTATTATACTTCAAAGATTAGATTTCTATACTTCTTATTTCTGATGATTTCTGCCAAGCCGAATATTACACTGCTTTCAGCAGCATCGGATGTATTAACCTTAAGACCTGTACCATTAGCTACGTTCTGGCATAGGTTACTAACAAGAGAGCCACCACCTGTGATATAGATACCGGACTTATAGATGTTGGCACCGATTTCAGGAGGTGTGGACTCGAGTAGATCCTTAACATTATCAGTAATAGATAAAAAGCTCTCGTTTAAGCCTTTTTCAAGGACTACGGGATCGATAGCACATTCTACCGGAAGTCCGCTTGCAACGTTACGTCCATATACGACACCCTTCTCACCGCTTCTCTTAAGATCAGCAATCTGCATCTTGAGAGCTTCTGCTGACTTGGAACCGATATGAAGGTTGTATTCCTTACGAACTATATTTTTAATGATATCGTCGAATTTATTACCGCCAATCTTAACAAGCTTGGACTTAACGATACCGCCGAATGACAAGATAGAGATTTCTGTAGTGTTATATCCAACGTCAACTATCATTACGCCCTGTGAACTCTTAACATCAATATTAAGACCGAGTGCACATGCGATTGATTTTTCAACTACATATATTGCGTGTGCCTTCATAGACGAATCTTCAATCAATTCACCGAAAGCTCTACGCTCAACATCAGTAACATCATGAGGAATTGACATGATATAGTCTGAATTCTTGTAATTGCCTTTTGTAATCTCTGATATGAATAACTTAAGAAGCTCCTGCATGTTATTGATATCAGAAATAACGCCATTGTTAAGAGGTGCTGATACAACTATATTGTCAGGTGCTTTTTCAAACATCTCGTATGCAGAATCACCGTATGCAATAACATTCTTCTTGTTTTCGATGGCTATCATATTACGCTCAACGAAAACTCTCTTCTTTTCATGATTGTAAATACATATTTTACTGGTACCAAGGTCGATACCGAAAGAATTGTTAGCCAAATCCCTTCTCCTACACTTATATATTAGCCAAAATGGCCTATCTTCAAAAATTCAAATATATATTATACCAAAAAACTCGCCAAAAATAAACTTTTAAGCGTTCTTAAGGTCTACAAGTCCTCTCTCATAGAGCATCTGAAGGCTCTTAACAATGCCAAACTTTACATGAGGGAAAGTTAATCCTCCCTGGAAATATACGCTATACGGTGCTTTTAAAGGTCCATCAGCAGATAATTCGATGGAAGATCCCGATATAAAAGCTCCTGCAGCCATAATTACATCGCTGTCATAACCGGGCATCGGTGCCGGCTGAGGCATAAACTGTGAATCAACAGGCGATGCCGACTGTATACCCTGACAAAAAGCAATAAGTTTATCCGGATCATTAAGTGTAACAGCCTGAATAATATCATGACGATCCTCTGTTGAATTAGGAATTACAGGAAATCCAAGTTTCTCATATACATTAGCAGCAAATATAGCTCCCTTAAGCGCATTGGCAACTACACAGGGCGATAAGAAAAGTCCCTGATAGAAGTCCTTTAATACTGTTAATGAAGCACCTACTTCTTTTCCAAGTCCGGGTGATGTAAGTCTGTAAGCTGCGTTTTCAACGCAGGATTTTTTACCACAGATATATCCGCCAAGAGGAGCAAGACCGCCTCCCGGGTTCTTAATAAGAGAACCGACTATCATATCTGCTCCTACATCAGAAGGCTCAATAGTCTCTGTAAATTCACCATAGCAATTATCTACCATACAGATAACTTCAGGTTTGATACTCTTGATGAATTTGATTAATTCGCCGATCTGATCAACTGAAAATGAAGGTCTTGTCTGATAACCCTTGGAACGCTGTATAGTGACAAGCTTAGTCTTATCATTAATGGCATTTTTGATGCCTTCATAATCAAAATCCTTGTTATTAAGTAAATCTACCTGTCTGTAGCTGATACCATATTCTTTTAATGAACCGACACTGTCTCTTATTCCTATAACTTCTTCAAGAGTGTCGTAAGGCTTTCCTACGGGGCTTAAAAGCTCGTCTCCGGGACGAAGATTACTCATAAGTGCAAGAGCTAAAGCGTGTGTTCCGCAAGTAATCTGAGGTCTTACAAGAGCATCCTCGGTATGAAATATATCAGCATATACTCTCTCGAGCGTATTGCGACCGATATCATCATATCCGTATCCTGTAGTACCTAAAAGGCAAGCTTCAGATACCTGATTCTTTTGCATTGCTTTGATTACTTTTAACTGATTAATCTCAGCATTCTTGTCTATTGCATCAAATCTGGGCTTTAATGAGTCGATGATTTTCTCACAGTAAGCATATACTTCATCGTTAACACCCATATCACTGTAAATATTGTTCATTATGTTCCTCCAGGTCAAATGATTGACTTATCTTTTAATACATTAATTATATTTTCAAGTATTTCATCTTGGCTTAGTAAATCTCTATCAAGCCAGATGGCATCCTTTTCTCTCTTAAAAAATGTTATTTGTCTCTTGGCATAATGTCTTGAATTCTGCTTAATCAATTCAACTGCTCTATCAAGATCATATTGACCATCCAGGTATTCAATAATCTCTTTATAACCTATAGCATTATAGAATCCTGAACTTGATGAATAATCATACTTATCAATTAAGCTTTTTACTTCATCAAGCAAGCCTTGATTCATCATGATATCCACACGCATATCAATACGTTCATAGAGTTCCTTGCGATTCATATTGATGACGAAATACGCAAGATTATAAGAGCTTTCTTTTTCGCTCTGTTCTCTATTGTGATCAGATATCTTTTTATTGTGTACTTCATAGAATTCAAGAGCTCTAATAACTCTCTTGATATTCTGCTTAGGAATTATGAGAGTTGATTCTTCGTCTACTTCTTTAAGTTTTTCGAACAAAGCATCTTCGCCATGCTCCTCATAGAACTTAGTATATTTTTCTCTGATATCGTTAGGCTCTTCTTCTGTAAAATCTATATCCCTGGTAACTGCCTGAATATAAAAGCCTGTTCCACCGCAAAGAATGGGAATCTTACCACGAGATAAGATATCATCAATTATCTTTTTAACCTCGTCTTTATAAAGTGCCACATCACACGAAAAATCCGGGTTGAACACATCAAGCATATGATGAGTAACTCCGGCTTTTTCTTCTTCTGTAACCTTAGCGGTACCTATATTCAATTCCTTATAGATCTGCATTGAATCGGCAGATATTATTTCTCCGCCGATTCTTTTTGCAAGTCTAATTGCCGTATCGCTCTTGCCAACTGCTGTAGGACCAGCGATAACGATAAGTGGCTTTTTCATTAAACTATTCTTTTAAACATCCTTTCAAGATCGGACTGCGTAATACGTATCATTGTAGGTCTGCCATGAGGACACTGATAAGGATTCTCAAGTGATAAGAGATATTCCAGAAGCTTTCTTGCATCTTCTTTTGTAATCTTCTGATTACCCTTTACAGCTGACTTACATGCTCTGGTAGCAATTCTTCCCTCGATAGTCTCGATATGAAGTGAAGGTGATACATTGATAAGCTCGGATAAGATATCCATGAACAAACTCTTAGCATCGGATCCAAACATATCAGCAGGTACTCCTCTGATAAAGAGATCTCTGTCACCGAAGTCGTTGATAATGAATCCAAATCTTTCGAACTCATTCTTAAACTTGTTAAATGTATCAATCTCAGCCTTGGAAAGGTTAACTATCTGAGATATAGCAAGTGTCTGAGTCTCAATCTTGCCTTCCTTGAACTTTTGCATGAATTTCTCATAAAGAACTTTTTCATGTGCAGCATGCTGATCCATAATGAGTAATTCCTTACCAATAAGGATTAACCAATATGTATCAAATATCTGATCAAGAATCTTAAACTCAGATATCTTCTTGGGATCTAACTTATTATGATCAAATAATACTGTCTGCTCTTCTTTGGAAGATCCATCAGGATTGTTAAATCTGTCAACTCTCTTGAAGTCTGTCTTTCCGGGTTTAGCAGGCTTGATTTCTTCCTCTTCTTCCTTGGAAAAATCCTTAACTCTAAACTTAGACTTCGGAGAACCCTTAAGAGGTGAAGACTTATCATCTTCTGTGTTAATAGGCTTAATGTCGTCATTTAATACAGAATATTTCTTATCAGCATTAAGAAGTCTGTCGTTATCGTCTGCTTTCTTCTCTGCGGATTCTTCATTGTTATCTTTGGAATCTACATCAAAATCAGAGAAAGTATCATTATCTACTTCATCTTCTTTTTTAGGTTTACCAATCTTATAGATAAGACCTGTATTCTCTTTAAGAATCTCTTCTTCGTCTTTATCCTTGATGGAATTCATCCATTCTTCAAGCTGCTTAGCCTTCTGAAGATTGTCTTCCTTCTCATCAACCTTATTAGTCTCAAAATCTTTAATGAGATTCTTAACGTATGTATTCTCGTTAGTCTTGCCGGGAGCTGCACTGAAGAGATTCTCCCTTAATTCTTCAGTTTTCTCTTCCTGCTTCTTATCTTCAGTCTTAGTTTCATCTGCTTTAACTTCTTCAGCCTTAGCTTCATTAGCTTTGTCTTCTTCAAGTCTTGCAGGAGACTTATATACCGGATTCTCTATAGGCTTATCAGATGCCTTGACAGTTAGATTCTCTTCGAATCCGCTTGCCTTGGTAAATGTTGTCTTAGTCTCGGACTTAACAACCTCTAACTTGGGCTCTTCTTTTACATCTTCTTTTACTTTTGTCTTAGGTTCTTCTTTAGCCTCAGTCTTGGGTTCTTCCTTAACATCTGTCTTAGGCTCTTCTTTTACTTCTTCCTTGTCCTCTTCTTTATTTTTCATTCTCTCTTCGAGGCGATCGGACTTGGACTTATATTCAATAGTCTTGATATGATTATTAAGAGGCTTGGAATCTTCTGATTTCTCAGAAAAATCAACAGTGAATTCTTTTGCCTTTCTAGCTTCTTCTTCAGCTTTTTCTTTTTCAAGAGCTTCTTTTGCTTCCTGCTCTGATTTCTTACCAAGAACAGAATCTTCCTTCTTTTGAATTACATGCTCACCCTTAATAAGTGATTTTTCAAAAGGTTCGGGAGCTTTTTCAAGAACAGTCTTTTCCTTAACGGGAGGAAATGCGCTGGGAATAAGCTCATTGGATTGAAGTGTCTTACGAATATTCTGGTCAAGAATCTCTACCAAGAAATCGCCATTTGTAATCTTAACTTCAGCTTTGGCAGGATGTACGTTAACATCAAGGCCAAACGAATCAAGAGTTATATACAATACAACAAAAGGAAATTGATGCTGCATAAGGAAATTACGATATCCTTCTTCAATACCTCTTGTTACATAATCGTTCTTAACGTATCTCTTGTTAACAAAATAATTCTCGCCTGATCTGGAAGGTCTTGATACAGCAGGTTTTGTTATAAAACCTGTAATCTTAATAAACTCATCTTCATAATCAAGAGGAATGAGTGAATCATGAATCTCCTTACCATAGAGTCGATAAATGATATCTTTTACATTTCCTGAGCCACCGGTCTGCACTTTAACTTGACCGTTAACAGTAAGTTGGAAAGCAACATCGGGATTGCAAAGAGCCAATTCTTCAAGAGTCTCTATAATCTTAGTTGCTTCTGCAGAAGCTGAGCTAAGGAATTTTTTACGTGCGGGAGTATTAAAGAACATGTCTTTAACGATAACAGTTGTTCCGTTAGGAGCACCTGTCTTGATGAATTCGATGACATTACCACCATCGAGACTGATACGAGAGCCCATGAGCTCTTCTTCTTTTTTGGTAATCATTTCTGTATGGGATACAGAAGCAATACTTGCTAAAGCTTCACCTCTGAAGCCCAATGTATTTAAAAAGAATAAGTCTTCACTTGATACAATCTTACTCGTAGCATGACGAAGAAAAGCTGTAGGAACTTCATCATAAGAAATTCCGCATCCATCATCGGTCACACGGATATAATCAATACCGCCGCCCTTAATCTCGATAGATATATGCTTGGCATTGGCATCGAGCGAGTTCTCAATAAGTTCTTTTACGATATTGACAGGTCTCTCAATTACTTCACCTGCAGCTATCTTGTTAATGGTCAGATTGTCAAGTATTCTAATCATAGCTTTATCCTGTTCTTGCATTTACATTGCAAACGATACAAGGTGTTTAAACCATCAATGGGTGTCATGTTAGATACATCAAGTTCCTCTAACTCTTTTATTATATCAGAATCTGACGTCATATCCAACAATGTTAATTGTCCTGGATCAACTTCTTCGTATTTTTTTCGATTAACTTTAGAAGTTTGTCCACTTTCAGTGGCAATATCCTGAATTTTATCGATAATATTGTTCTCGGAAAGTTGCATCAATATGGCTTTTGACCTCTCAATTACCATATCGGGTACACCTGCCAATTTCGCAACCTGTATACCATAGCTTCTGTCCGCGCCACCTTTAATAATCTTACGAAGGAATATGATATTATCTCCTTCTTCTTTTACAGCTATACAATAGTTATTAACATTACTAATCTTATCTTCAAGTTCTGTTAATTCATGATAGTGAGTAGCGAATAATGTCTTGGCTCCAAGTATTCTGGTATTGGAGATATGCTCTATTACCGCCCAAGCTATCGATAAGCCGTCAAGTGTAGATGTTCCTCGTCCAATCTCATCGAGGATTAAAAGCGAATCTTTGGTAGCATTCCTTAAGATATTGGATACTTCGTTCATCTCTATCATAAAGGTTGATTGGCCGCTTGCCAAGTCATCCGAAGCACCAACTCTGGTGAATATTCTGTCACACACCGATATGTTGGCACTTTTAGCCGGAACGAAGCTTCCTATCTGCGCCATTAAAACGATAAGCGCTGTCTGTCTCATATACGTTGATTTACCTGCCATATTGGGTCCTGTAATAACTGATATGAGGTTCTTTTTATTATCAAGTTTAGTATCATTTGGAATAAACTGATTATCGGGAATCATAAGTTCGACGACAGGATGACGCCCTTCTTTTATATCAATTAATCCCTTATCATTAATCTCCGGTTTTACGTATTTATTGGATTCTGCAACATAAGCTAATGAGCAAAGAGAATCAAGTAACGCTAATGCTTTTGCAGTCTTTTGAATACGTACAAGATTCTCATCGATATAATCTCTAACCTTAGAGAATATGTCATATTCAAGATTGCAAAGCTTATCCTGAGCATTAAGAATCGTATCTTCCAATTCTTTTAATCTCTCAGTTGTATATCTTTCTGCATTACTTAATGTCTGCTTTCTGATATAATCCGCAGGAACCATATCCAAGAAAGAATTGGTCACTTCAAGGTAATAACCGAATACCTTGTTATACTTAACCTTCAGAGTCTTGATTCCGGTTCTTTCTTTCTCGTTGGATTCAAGTTCTGCTAGCCACGTCTTTCCTTCGGTTTTCGATTGACGAAGATAATCAATATTCTCGTCATAATTATCCTTAATGATACCACCTTCTCTGACTGAAAATGGCGGATCATCAACTATCGCTGTTGCGATGATATTATAGATATCTACAAGTGGATCAATATCATCGTATATCTTTTTTATAAGAGGTATTTCAGTTGATTGAATAGTCTGCTTGATATGAGGAATCATCTCAAGCGAATCCCTGATTGCAATCATATCCTTGGGATTAACTGTCTGATAACTAATCTTGGACATGAGTCTTTCTAGATCGTATACGGGATTAAGATACTCTCTTATCTCTTCTCTGGTAACATAATCGTTATATAAAAACTCGACTGCGTTAAGACGCATGTCAATCATTTCACGCGATACAAGAGGTTGCTGTACCATATTTCTCAAAAGTCTGGCACCCATCGCTGTACGAGTCTTATCAAGTACCCAGAGTAATGATCCTCTTTTTTGCTTATCTCTCATCGTCTCAGCAAGCTCAAGATTTCTTCTTGTGGAATTATCAAGAACCATATATACGCCGTTAGATGTAGGTAAAAGAGACGTAATATGATTAAGAGGAATCATCTGTGTCTCGTTAAGATACATAAGTAATGAACCGGATGCTATAACACCAAGCTCATAATCATCTATGCCCATCCCAACAAGTGAATGAACTTTAAAATGCTTAAGGATAGTCTTCTTACATGAAGTCTCATCAAAATAATAGTTATCAAGAGCACTGATAGCACAATGTAACTTATCTCTTAAGTCCTCTATATCAATACCCGAAGATAAAAACTGTGAATTACAGATAATCTCAGAAGGCTTGTATTTATATATCTCATCATAGAGATTTTTGATACCTGTGATTTCGGAGAGATAAAAATCTCCTGTAGAAACATCGCATATAGAAAATCCGATGTTGTTCATGTAGATGAAAATACTCATAAGATAATTATTCTTATTTTCATCAAGTGACATCGAATCAGTTAAAGTACCGGGAGTAATGATTCTGGTAACTTCTCTTTTTACTAATCCCTTAGCAAGCTTAGGGTCTTCGGTCTGCTCGCATATAGCAACCTTAAAGCCATTCTCTACAAGCTTGGCAATATAGGGTTCAACTGAATGAAATGGAACGCCGCACATGGGCGCTCTTTCTTCAAGACCGCAGTTCTTACCTGTTAATGTAATCTCAAGAGTTTTAGACGCATTAAGAGCATCTTCAAAAAACATCTCATAAAAATCACCAAGACGGTACATGAGGATACAGTCCTTATATTCTTCCTTGGTCTCGAGATATTTTTGCATCATCGGAGAAAGATCAGAGGTATTAATTTTGCTTAAGTCGATATAATTATCCATTTACTCGATTTCTCCGAGATAATAAAAGCCCTTACATTCCTTGCATTTCACATTAACTATCTTACCAATAAGTGATTTATCACCCTTAAAATGAACAATAGTGTTATTGGACAATCTGCCTGTCATCAATGATTCATCCTGTTCGTTGACTTCTTCAACAAGTGCAGGTAAAGTCTGACCTTCAACAAGCTTAACTCTGTCTCTTGCGGTTTCCTGTACACACTGTAATACTCGATCAAATTGTTCCTTAACGAAGCTTTCATCGCATTGAGGCATTGTAGCAGCCTTGGTACCTGTTCTAATCGAATATATAAAAGTAAATGCGTTATCAAATTGAACTTTTTTGATAACATCTATTGTGTCATCAACATCTTCTTTTGTTTCGCCGGGGAAACCTACAATGATATCTGTAGTTATTGCTATATCAGGAATCTCACGACGAATCTTAAGTGCGAGATCCAAGTATTCTTCCTTGTTGTAAACTCTGTTCATAGTCTTAAGAATTCTTGAAGAACCGGATTGCAGAGGTAAATGAATATGACGACATATCTTCTTGGAATTCTTCATAACTTCTATAAGTTCATCCGAGAGATCCTTGGGATGAGAAGTCATGAATCTAATTCTTTCAAGACCGTCTATCTCTTCAACTCTTCTTAAAAGTTCTGCAAAAGTAATGGGATTATCAAGATTCTTGCCGTAGGAATTAACATTCTGACCAAGAAGCATAATCTCTATACAACCATCATTAACGAGAGCCTTAATCTCTTCAATAATCTCATCAGCTTCTCTGCTTCGTTCTCTGCCTCTTACGTAAGGAACTATGCAATACGTGCAAAAATTATTGCATCCAAACATAATATTTACGCCGGACTTATATGCATACTTTCTCTTAGTCGGAAGTTTTTCGCATATTGTAGTTGTGGAATCCCATCTTGATACGATGGTTTTCCCTCTTTTTACAAATAACTCATCATTGGATTCGCCTGTATACATGTAGTATAAAAGTTCCGCGAATTTATAGAGATTATGAGTACCAAAAATAAGATCCACAAAAGAATAACTCTGACAGATCTTATCTATTACGCTCTCTTCCTGCGTCATACATCCGCAGAGAACAATCTTCATATCCTTATTTACTTTTTTATACGAATGAAGTTTACCTATACGACCGTATACTCTCTGATTGGCATTATCTCTAACAGAACAGGTATTATAGACTGTAATATCAGCATCTTCTTCATCGATAGAAGTGAATCCGCACGCAAGTAAAACTCCGAGTAATTTCTCGGAATCTCTTGCATTCATCTGACAGCCAAATGTCTCAACATGAGCTGTGATATCTCGTCCTAATTCATTTTTTAATTTACCAACTATATCTTTAAGAAGTTCAATGTATTTATATTGTCTGTTTTCTTCTTCGATATTGTCACGGCTTTCAAACTGCGACATATTAACCTCTTACTTGTCCATTACCTGTAATAGTGTACTTATATGATGTGAGTTCTTTTAGACCCATAGGTCCTCTTGCGTGAAGCATCTGAGTGGATATACCAATCTCAGCACCAAGACCGAACTCGAAGCCATCTGTGAATCTAGTGGATACGTTCCAATATACGCAAGCAGCATCAACTCCATCAAGGAACTTTTTAGCAGTTGCCTCGTTATTGGTAACGATACAATCTGAATGACCTGTATTGTATTTATTAATATGTTCAATAGCTTCTTCTACGCTCTCAACAGTCTTAATTGATAAGATGTAATCAAGATATTCTGTAGCGAAATCTTCTTCTGTAGCATCCTTACAATCAATGACTTCTTTTGTAAGTGAGTCACCTCGAAGTTCTACATTCTTTTCTGACAACTTCTTAGCTACTGCAGGTAAGAAAGCATCTCTTATATCCTTATGTACACAGAGGGATTCACAAGCATTACATACGCCTATTCTCTGTGTTTTTGCATTAAAGATAATATTAACTGCCATATCAATATCAGCTTCTTTATCAACATATACGTGGCAGTTACCATCACCAGTAACGATAACGGGAATTGTCGCATTGGCTACAACTGCTTTTTTAAGACCTGCTCCACCTCTGGGGATAAGTACGTCAACGTAATCACTCATCTTCATGAATTCATTGGCTGTCTCTCTGTCAGTCTTTTCGATAAGCTGAATTGCATCAGGATTAATGCCGTTATTCTTAAGCACATCTCTGATGACATTGGTTATAGCTATATTAGTATTTATAGCATCGGAACCACCCTTGAGAATTACTACATTACCTGACTTAAATGTAAGTGAAAAAGCATCTGCAGTAACATTAGGTCTTGATTCATAGATTATACCGATTACACCAAGAGGAACACTAACCTTGGTAATCTTCATGCCGTTAGGTCTTGTATATTCATCAAGAACATTGCCAACAGGATCGTCCAAAGCTTCAACCTGTCTGATTCCTTCTGCAATACCCTTGATTCTCTCTGATGTAAGCTTTAATCTGTCAACCAGGCCGGGATGCATGCCTGCAGCAACACCATTATCAATATCAATCTTATTAGCTGCTAAAATTACATCTTCTTTATCTTCCAATGCAGCAGCAACTTTTAATAAACAATCATTCTTTTTATTGGTATCAAGTAAAGCAAGCTCATATTTAGCTGCTTTAGCTGCTTTTCCAAGAGTCTCTAAATACATATCTAATCTCCTATTTCTTAAGCGGATGGGTGCTGCCGTCTGCTTCAACTATCTCTATTGAATCAAGTTGTGACTTAAGGCTCATCCTAATGCTTTCAACATATTCTTGTCTAAGTCTTTTTTGTTCATCAAGCTCTTCGGGAGTTAATCCTTCAGCTTGAGACTTATGATATAGTTCATTTATTCTTTGTATCTTATCTTCATTCATACTTGATTAGCCTTTTATTCTTCATCCTTCAAGTCCTTGACGTAATTCTTAAGCTTGAATCCTTTTTCCTTGTTAGCAACAAAGATAGTACCGAAGTTACGTCCATCCATAATTCTATGAAGAATATGTATATCCGAAGAATTGGCTATAATCATATCAGCACCTGACTTGGTAGCAATCTGAGCAGCATGAATCTTGGTATTCATTCCTCCAGTACCAACAGATGAACCTGTTTCCGACTTAGCCATGTTGATGATATTATCATCAATCTTTTCAACTACTTCAATAAACTTTGCATTCTTGTTCTTACGTGGGTTATCGGTAAAGAGACCATCAATATCCGATAAGAGAATGAGAAGGTCTGCATTAATAAGTGATGCAACGATAGCTGACAATGTATCGTTATCACCGAATTTGATTTCGAATGTAGATATTGTATCGTTTTCATTAACAACCGGGATAACGCCAAGATTAAGAAGCTCTATAAAAGTATTATGAGCATTAACTCTGTTGATATCATTGGTAATGGTATCTTTTGTAAGAAGTACCTGAGCACATACCTGGTTGTACTCTGCAAATATCTTTTGATATACCATCATGAGACGGCTCTGACCGATAGCAGCACACGCCTGTTTTACAGAGATATCATGATTGGCATCTTTAATCTGTACAGCCTTCTTACCTACGGAGATAGCACCCGATGTAACAAGTACAACATCTTTTCCACTGTTTCTTATATTGCATAATTCTCTGACAAGAACTTCCATCTTGTTGTAATCAAGATCGCCTGTTTCCGGGTGCTGTAAGCTTGATGATCCAATCTTAATTACTATTCTTTTCTTGTCTTTGATTGCTTCTCTAACGTCCATTTTTGACTCCATCTAACATTCATGTTTAATAAAATATATACATATCAAATTTCAAAATAAAATAAATTTAAATAATTTTAAAATAAAAAATTATAAATTATATTATTTAGAATATGTTTTATAAAATATTTTTATTAAGAAATCTTATTTATAATCGCCTCGGCCACCTTCATGCCATCCATTGCCGCAGATACGATTCCGCCAGCATATCCTGCACCTTCACCACATGGATAGATGCCTTTTACAGAAGTTTCCAATGATTTATCACGAAGTATTCTGACAGGTGATGAACTTCTAAGTTCAGATCCTACAATAAGAGGATTGGATGAAGCAAAACCATCTACCACTCTATCAAAATGATTCATACCTTCAATGAATGCATCCTCGATATTTTTTGGATATATACCAATCAAATCTGCATACTTCCATTTACCAAGTATTGCATCATTAGGATTAACCTCATTAGTATTCGAAAAATCGATACTGTTATTGTCTGAAGATCTATTTGAATTGTAACTCTTAATATATTCAGACAGATTACATACGGGAATCACACCATCTCCGGCTTTATATGTCTTCTCTTCAATATCCCTTTGAAGATACATACCTTCCAAAATATCATCCGTCTTATAATCAGATTCTTTGAATTGAACGATTATCGCGGAATTAGCATATCCTGAATCACGCTTTTGATTGCTCATTCCGTTGACACATATTCTGCCTTCTTCGCTTGAAGCATTGACTACGTATCCGCCGGGACACATGCAAAATGAATATACGCCACGCCCTTCTTCTTTTGTCTGATATGTAAGTTTATACGGCGATACAGCTAAACTTGGATATTTTTCCTTATAATCATTACCGTATTGAGCCTTATCTATAAACTCTTGATGATGTATAACTCTATATCCTATTGCGAATGCTTTTTGTTCCATTGGCAAGATATCTTTTAAGTATTCAAAAGTATCTCTTGAGGAATGTCCTGTTGCCAATACCAAGCTATCGCAATCTATCGTAAATCTTTTAGTAGCATCATAAGAATCAACACATTCTATCGAATTAACCTTTTTATCAATTACAGTAAACGAATCAAACTTGGTTGAAAAATGAATATTAACACCAAGATTAATTAACTCATTTCTCATGTTTTTGATTACATTTCTAAGAACATCGGATCCTATATGAGGCTTGGAATCATAAAGTATATTTTCATATGCTCCGAATCTTACGAAAGTATCAAGCACATAGTCTTTTCTGCCTTCTTTATCTTTAACAGCTGTATTTAACTTGCCATCTGAAAAAGTTCCTGCGCCACCTTCACCGAATTGAACATTGCTGGCTGTATCTAAGATGTTTTTCTTAAAAAGATTATTCATCTTCTCGTATCTCTTATCTACATCTTCGCCTCTTTCTATAAGTTCAACTTTCACTCCGGATTTTGCAAGTATATATGCGCAAAACAGACCTGCAGGGCCCATTCCGATTATACATACCTTATGATCCTTACTGACTTTTGAAGGTATATTGTATTTTAACGGTTCGTATTTTGATATATTCTTATTCTTTTTTATAAGAATATCTTCATTGTCGCAATTAAGTGCTATTGAAAAGATATACTGAATATTATCTTTTTTTCTGGCATCAATGGACTTTTTAACGATCTTAATATCACGAGCATTTTTAACGTTATACTTCTTCGTTGTTATCAAGATAGCGTCATCATCAGACTTGATATCGGCTTTTATTTTTATCGAATCAATTAATATCATATTAGTCTTTGTAAATGCCTATTTTTCTAAGAACCATATATATCTTGGAACCAAAAGGAATCAAAGATAAGTCATATTCATTGATACCCTTAAGGAATATAAGTGCTGTAAAGTATACAATCACGGACACTATGATACTTACGAACAATGCTACGTAGAACGGAGCAAATAACTTGAATAACATATATGATCCAAAAGTAAATGCACCCATGATAGCTGAGGAAATAAGAGGGATTAAAAATGTCTGTCTTAATTCCTGCTTGTAAGCGATAGTTCTGTATATTGCAAAGTGGTTAAGGAATGATACAACCAAAGCAAATATAAGGTTAGCTATAACAACCGAATGAATCTGCCACTTAAATACTTTTAACATAAGTAAAAGTGATAAAAGATGTATAACAAATGCAATTATAGAGTTAAGTACCGGTGTCTTAAGTCTGTTAAGGCCTTGTAATATTCCGTTGCCAAGTGTTGATAATGAGAAGAATATTACACTGACTGAACCGTATAATAACATTATTGCAGCCAAATCAATCTCGCCCTTAAAGAGTAATGAGATGATAGGCTTACCAAGTATAGCAAGGCCGAATGCTGAAGGTATTGATATAATCATGGTTACTCTTATAACAGTAGCCATCTTGCTTCGAGCAGATACGTAATCCTTATTCTCAATACTGGATGTAAGAGAAGGTATAATAGCTGAACACATTGCATTTGCAAGCGCTATAGGAAGCGTAATCATAAGTTTATACTTACCTGAATATACACCCCAGTAAAATGACTTGGTTGCAGCTTCACCTATATCGATCATATGATGGTTGAATATTGACTGATCTACAACACCACAGATATTGTAAACAACCGAGCACATTATCATTGGAATTGCAGTACGTGCTATAAGGATAATTACATCAAGGAATGTATCCTTATTCTTGGATGTATCGGCAAGTACTCTTCTATCAATCGAATTCTTATTCTTGTAATAAAAGAATATCATTAGAATAAGACCGCTTAGTGCACCAACGCCGCATCCAATAGTAGCACCGGCAGCACCCATGGATGGAGCGAAGTTTTCGTTCATCATGAGAGCACCGTATCTAGCACCGATTCCGTAGAATATCTTTGCAAAAACAAGAGATACTATAACTAATACTACCTGTTCAAGAATCTGAGAGAAAGCTGTAAAATGCATAACTCCAAGGCCTTGGAAATATCCACGAAATACAGCCATCAATGCAACAATGAATATTGTAGGAGCAAGTACTCTCATTGCAAGAATACTCATCGACTCTCCCATAACCCTGGTTGCAAAAAAGTCTGCGAAAATAAAAACAGTCAGGCTGAAAATACCGCCTGATATTACGGCAAAAAGTATGGCTCCATTGAATACTTTTTGCATCTTTTTATATTGGCCTCTACTCTGTCTCTGAGCTATTAATTTACTAACAGCAGAAGGAAGTGAGTATGAAGATAGAATCAAGATAATTGAGTAAAACTCATATGCAGCAGCATAATAACCGTTACCTATATCTCCTATTATGTTAGTAAGAGGTACTCTTCTTGCGATACCAATGATTCTGCATACAATACCTGCAATCGCAAGAATTGAGCCCTGAACAACAATTCCTTTTGCTATCTTTCTCTTGTCTGACATTTTAGTTACGAATCCTTTATTTGTGATAAGGTTCGTTATTGATTATCTTAAAACATCTGTATACCTGTTCTAAGAGTATTACTCTCATAAGCTGATGAGGAAAAGTCATATCTGAAAATGATAAAGCCTGATTGGATCTTTTCTTGACAGCATCAGAGAGTCCTAATGATCCGCCAATAACGAAACATATCTTACTTTTACCTTCTATGCAAAGGTTTTCTATACTCTTGGCAAACTTCTCGCTAGACATCTTTTTGCCTTCAATTTCAAGAGTATAGACATAGGACGAATCGGATATCTTACTTAATATCCTATTGCCTTCTTTTTCTAATATTGCGAGCATTTCTTTCTCGCTGGCATTGGCAGGAGTCTCTTCATCATCAACTTCAATGATGTTGATTGATGAAAACTTTGAGATTCTTTTGGAATACTCATCAATAGCATCTCTCAAGAATTTCTCTTTGACTCTGCCAACACATATAATACTTATGTTCATTCAAACATATCCCCATATGTCTTATCGATATACATCTCGATATAATCATCATTAAGGTCGGGGAATTCCTTGGATATCATATATTTGATACGCTCAAATCGCATAAAGTAATTACTCTGATCTTCATCGGTAAGAGGAAGACCTGCATCAACTGTAGCAGGTGTGATATTCTTCTTAAACCATTCTTCGAATTCAGAATTCTCTTCTTTTTCCATACGAACATATTTCATGATATCTCTGTACTTCAAAAGTGAATTGATACCAAAATAGATGAATGAAGCAAAAAATGCGAATAATAATCCGTATATTACCCAAGAGAATCCGCCTCTGAACTTAAAAGGTAATACGCCGGTTACAAAAAGTACGATAAATGTACAGCTTAATACGCCGACTACGATAAGCATAATACCGGTGGACTTAAGTTCCTTGGACTTTTCGTCATTGGAAACATATTCCTTGGAAGGTCTGCTTCTTCTGGCCATCTCTTTTTTGATATATTTATTGATATGTTCCATTTCTTCTGCATCAATCTGCTGCTTGGGAGCATCTTTAGCTTCTTTATCTTTTTCGAACATATCATAGTTGAGATTCTCGATATTGATATCAGCCTTGGAACCGGGAGTCTCATCCCATAATTTAATCTCTACTGTTTCTCTAACAACTCTGCCTTCTCCATCAGCGGCTGCATCAGGAGTATTGTCATTAACTTCATTATTAGAAGCCTCAGGATTATTAAGTCCTTCCAATCCATCAATCTCATAATCATCTGTTAACTGATCTACAAGAGGAATCTTGCAATCTGAACATAATGAGAATCCTTCACGATATTGTGTTCTGCATTTAGGGCAAAAAGGCATGATTAATTTCCTTTCGATCTCAAGTATTCATCTATTCCCTTGGCTGCTGTTCTACCTGCACCCATTGCAAGGATAACAGTTGCAGCACCTGTAACAGCATCACCACCGGCAAATACACCATCCTTGGATGTATGACCGCTTTCTTCATTGATAACGATACCTTTACGTCTGTTGATTTCAAGACCGTTAGTTGTTGAAGAAATAAGAGGATTGGGTGATGTACCAAGTGACATGATAACAACATCACATTCAATCTCAAATTCAGAGCCCTTAATCTCAACAGGGCTTCTTCTACCACTTTCATCAGGCTCACCAAGTTCCATCTTGATACACTTGATGCCTTTAACCCAACCATTCTCATCAGCAAGAATCTCTGTAGGATTGGTTAAGAGATTAAAGATAATTCCTTCTTCCTTAGCGTGATGAACTTCTTCAACTCTGGCAGGAAGTTCTTCTTCACTACGTCTGTAAACTACATGTACTTCACTACCAAGTCTGAGTGCAGTTCTTGCAGCATCCATAGCAACGTTACCACCACCAACTACAACAACTTTCTTACCAATCATGATAGGTGTATCTGATTCCTTGAAAGCTTTCATGAGGTTGGATCTTGTTAAGTACTCATTAGCTGAGAATACGCCATTTGAGTTCTCACCGGGAATGCCCATGAACTTGGGAAGTCCTGCACCTGAACCGATGAATACAGCATCAAAGCCATACTTTTCCATAAGTTCGTCAATAGTGAATGACTTACCGATAATTGTATTCTTTTCGAATTTAACACCAAGAGCCTTAACGTTCTCGATTTCTTTCTTAACTACCTTTTCCTTAGGAAGTCTGAATTCAGGAATACCGTATACCAATACACCGCCAAGTTCATGAAGTGCTTCGAATACAGTTACGTCATATCCCATCTTAGCAAGGTCGCCGGCACATGATAATCCGGAAGGACCTGAACCGATAATAGCAACCTTCTGGCTCTTCTTTTCTGCATTAACAGTGGGCTTGATATTATTTTCAAATGCCCAGTCCGCAACGAATCTCTCAAGCTTACCGATGGATACGGCTTCACCCTTGATACCTCTTATACACTTACCTTCGCACTGGCTCTCCTGAGGACATACACGACCACATACTGCAGGAAGTGATGATGACTGTGAAATAACATCATATGCACCCTTGAAATTGCCTTCCTTAACTTCCTTAACGAAATCAGGAATAGAGATAGATACGGGGCATCCCTTAACACACTGTGCATTCTTACAATTTAAGCATCTGGAAGCTTCTTCCATTGCTTCTTCTTTATTATATCCAAGGCAAACTTCTTCGAAGTTAGTAGCTCTAACCTTGGGATCCTGTTCCCTAACAGGAACTTTCTTTAAAACGTCCATTAATTTTCACCTCCGCAATGACCGCATCCGCCGTGATGTGTATTGCCTTCCTTAGCCTTAAGGAATGCTCTGCCTTCTGCAGTCTTATATATCTGCTGTCTCTTCATAGCTTCATCAAAGTTAACAAGATGTCCGTCGAACTCAGGTCCATCTACACATGCAAACTTAACTTCGCCACCAACTGTCAATCTACAAGCACCACACATACCTGTACCATCAACCATAATAGGGTTCATGGAAACGATTGTCTTAAGATCAAACTTCTTGGTTAAGAGACATACGAATTTCATCATAATCATAGGTCCGATTGTAACGCAGAGGTCATACTTCTTACCTTCGTTATAGAGGTCTTCGATTACCTTGGTAACCATACCGCTACGGCCATAGCTACCGTCGTCTGTTGTAACATAGAGATTATCAGCAACAGCTTTCATCTCATCTTCCATGATAAGCATGTTCTTAGTCTTGGAACCGATGATAACATCAGCCTTGTAACCATGCTCATGTAACCACTTAACCTGAGGATATACAGGAGCTGTACCAAGTCCACCTGCAACAAAGAGGATCTTTTTGGAAGATATCTCTTCTGAAGGCATATCGATAAGTTCGCTGGGACGTCCAAGAGGTCCAACAAAATCACAGAAACTGTCGCCTGCTTTTAAATCCTTCATAAAAGTTGTTCCGGCACCGATAACCTGAACTACTATGGTTACTGTTTCTTTTTCTCTGTCATAATCGCAGATTGTAAGAGGAATACGCTCTGAATCCTCGTATGTTCTAACGATTACAAACTGTCCGGGTTGACAGTTGGCAGATACATTGGGAGCTTTTACTACGAATTTGTAAATTGAATCCGCAAGCTCTGCTGCTTCTAAAATCTTGTACATTTTCTTTTATCCTTTCATTATTGCTGTTCGGTATCAATTGTTGCTTGTTTAACAACATAATATTCGCCACGTGGATTAACTTCGAGTGTACCGTAATCCAACGGGTTATTAATATTAACTGCATATCTTAATCCGGTAAATGTTGCTACATTCTTATTCGAATTAGCTCTGTAATATTCATTGATAATGTAATATACAGTTCCACGAATATTGATAGCATCTTCGATGGAGTAATCGAATTTACCGTTTGCTGTAGTTGAATATCCATCAGTACTCTGTAATCCGCCAAGCTTGTATTTATAAAGAGTTGCTATATTAGCAGCCTGCTCTTTGGATACAGTAGCATTTTCAATCTTGACATTATACTTTCTGGTAATAATCGTACTTGGAACGCCTTCTTCGTTATATGAGATAAATCTAAATTCCGAAGCACCCATCGGCATAGGTATCGGACTCTCATATTCGGTAGCTTCTTCCATAGTAGGATCAACTCTGTCAGATTCTTTTACATATTCTCTGTAGCATACATAGTATGTCTTACAGTTAATATCTGAATTAACACTTATCAGGATAGGTACATTATATGAACCACTCTCAATGGATACCTGAGGAGCAAGAGGAATTAATACTTTTATGTTATATTTCTCATCTGCTATTTCAGATTTTACATTGTTCTCAGAAATGAACACTGCTTTAATCTCATATTCGCCTGATTCAAGGAATATGGGATCAGTATATAAGAATGAATTCTCATCAGGATCAGTACCATCTGTCGTATAGTATACGAATCCATAAGGTGATGCTGATAATTCAAGAGTCTGAGCTTCGTCGTATTCACCGCCCTTAACAGAGAATTCCGGAGCTCTACACAGATACTCATTGAACTTACTTACTATCTGTTCGTTATCGCAATCAAGTAAGAGATCATTAATACCTTTCCAATCCTTGTTCTCATAATAGATGTTAAACATCTTTTCGTATGCATCGTTGGAAAAAGAAGGATTCTCGGTAGCAATCTCTTTTAATACGAATACTGCATTATTATCCTGACCGGCAGCCAAATAGCACTCTGATACTGCGTATTTAATCTTAATATCATCAGGACTCTTAGCGATAGCTTTTTCATAAAACTTAATAGCACCTTCGTAATCCTTTTCAGCCACACAGTCTTCAGCACTTGATATGTAATAATCAAGATTATGCTTATTAACCATAGTGGTAATTAATACGCCTATAGCAATAAACGCAATAACAACCATTGCTGCCAAGAAAATAACTATAATCTTGGATGCTGTATTCTTATTCCAAAAGTCTATAGCCGAATAAATGATATCTTTAAGAGAGCCGTTTTCAACATCTTCATCATCGAAATCATCATCTTCTTCAAGAAGACTCTTCTTTCTCTTAATAGAAGTATCAGAGATGGATTTATATTTTCTCTTCTTTACTTCTTTTGTATCAAGTTCTCTTGTCTTATCAAATACGCCCGCTACATTTACTTTGAATTCAGAATCAGGATCATATTCAGGCACGATATTGATTTCTTCTCCGCACTTCTCACAAAAGAGTTTGCCTTCCGGCAAAGATGCGTTACACTTGGGACATTTCATTATCAAATTCCTTATTCAACACTGTTAACAAGATTATTCATAAGCATTGCAATAGTCATAGGGCCTACACCGCCGGGAACGGGAGTGATCTTACTTGCTATAGGCTCTACTGAATCATAATCTACGTCTCCACATAACTTCTTGGAGTTAGGATCAACTCTGTGAATACCAACATCGATAACTACAGCGCCTTCCTTAACATAAGAAGCATCTATCATCTTAGGCTTACCAATAGCTACGATAAGAATATCTGCTCTCTTGGTAACTTCCTTAAGATCCTTGGTTCTGGAATGACATATCGTAACAGTAGCATTCTCTCTAAGCATAAGCATAGCCATGGGCTTACCTACAATATTGCTACGACCTATAACTACACATTCCTTACCTTCGATATCTACATTACTTCTCTTAAGAAGTTGAATAATACCTGCAGGTGTACAAGAAACAAATCCTTTTTCACCGATAGAAAGTCTACCTACATTAACAGGATGGAATCCATCAACATCCTTATCCGGATTAATTCTCTTTAATACTTCATCTTCGTTTAGATGCTTGGGAAGAGGAAGCTGAACGAGAATACCGTTTACAGAATCATCGTTATTAAGCTTATCAATAAGCTCAAGTAATTCTTCGTTAGTAGTCTCTTCTTTTAATTCGTATGCTAAAGACTTAGCTCCGATATACTCACAAGCTTTCTTCTTGTTACCCACATATACGCTACTTGCAGGGTCATTACCAACCTGGATAACCGCAAGACATACTTCTTTTCCTTCTGCTTTTAACTTAGCTACCTTTTCTTTACACTCATCTTTTATCTGAGCGGATATAGCCTTGCCATCAATAATCTCAGCCATTTTAACTCCTTAGAATAATCCGGTAATCTTATTATCTATTACATCGATGCCAAGAGCTGCGGGAGCCTTGGGTAATCCGGGCATAGTCATAATTGCACCGGTGATAACTACTACGAATCCTGCGCCTGCTGATACATAGCATTCTCTTACTTCGATGTTGAAATGCTCAGGTCTGCCAAGAAGCTTGGGATCATCTGATAACGAATACTGTGTCTTGGCAACGCATACGGGCATATTGGAGAAACCAAGATCTTTTAACTTCTTAAGCTGATTCTTAGCTGTTGATGAATAGTTTACTCCATCAGCACCGTAGATTTCCTTAGCAATAGTTTCAATCTTTTGTTCAAGTGATAAATCATCAGCATATAATGTATGGAAATGGCTTTCCTTAGTCTCAAGAGTTTCAAGAACTGCCTTAGCAAGTTCGATTCCGCCTTCTCCACCTTTTTCCCATACTTCAGATAATGCGAAGTTGCATCCTCTTTCCTTACAAAATGTTTCAACGAAATCAGTTTCTGCCTTAGTATCTGTTACGAATGAGTTAAGTGTAACAACTACAGGAACATCATATTTCTGAAGGTTTTCTATATGCTTTTCAAGGTTAACAATACCCTTCTTAAGAGCATCTAAGTTTTCCTTGGATAAGTCTTCTTTAGCTACGCCACCGTTATACTTAAGTGCACGAACTGTAGCAACAAGAACGATTGCATCAGGCTTAAGATTAGCCATACGGCACTTAATATCGAGGAACTTCTCAGCACCAAGGTCAGCACCGAAGCCTGCCTCAGTGATACAATAATCAGCAATCTTAAGAGCTGTCTTCGTTGCTCTTACTGAGTTACAACCATGTGCGATATTTGCAAAAGGACCACCATGAACGATAGCGGGTGTATTCTCAAGTGTCTGAATAAGATTGGGCTTAAGAGCATCCTTAAGTAAAGCAGCCATAGAACCAACTGCACCAAGATCCTTAGCTGTAACAGGAGCGCCTTCATAGTTATAAGCAACTACAATCTTGCCAAGTCTTTCCTTAAGATCATTCATATCATCAGCGAGGCAAAGGATTGCCATAATCTCTGATGCAACAGTAATAACAAAATGATCTTCTCTAACAACACCGTCAGCCTTAGCGCCAAGTCCGATAACGATATTACGAAGAGCTCTGTCATTCATATCCAGACATCTCTTCCATACAACGCTTCTTGTATCTATACCGAGCTGATTACCCTGCTGGATATGATTATCAAGTAATGCAGCAAGTAAGTTATTGGCAGATGTAATAGCATGGAAATCGCCTGTAAAATGAAGGTTAAGATCTTCCATAGGAACTACCTGAGCATATCCGCCGCCTGCAGCACCGCCCTTGATACCAAAGCAAGGTCCAAGTGAAGGCTCTCTTAATGCTATAACAGCTTTCTTACCCATACGTCCGAGTGCTTCGCCAAGACCTACAGTTGTTGTAGTCTTACCTTCACCTGCGGGTGTGGGGTTAATAGCTGTAACCAAAACTAACTTACCGTTTTTATTGTTCTTAACGGAATCGATATATTCGTCCGACAATTTTGCCTTGTATTTACCATATAATTCAAGATCATCTTCAGGAATATCGAGAAGTTTTGCAACCTCGACAATAGGTTTCATTTTCGCTTCCTGAGCGATTTCAATGTCAGATTTCATATCCAATTCTCCTTTTATTAATTATTTATCTTATTAACAAGCTCTTCGAATTCATCGAGAGTCATCAATATCTTTCTGGGCTTGGTACCTTCTTCACCGCCTACTACGCCATTGGCTTCAAGCTGATCCATAATTCTGGCAGCTCTGTTAAAACCAATCTTAAAGGCTCTCTGAAGTGCACCAATTGAAGCTTTTTCCTTGCCTATTATAAATCTGCCTGCTTCCGAAAACAAATCATCTATATCGCTTCCACCTGAGAACGAAGAAGAACCTGTATTTCCACTTTTAACGGATTCTATTATTCTCTCATCATATCCCTTGATATTTTGATTCTTAATGAAATCAACAACATCAAGAACTTCATTATCGGATACGAAGCAACCCTGTATACGTGAAGGCTTATTGGTACCTCTGGGGAAGAATAACATATCACCCTTACCAAGAAGTTTTTCAGCGCCTGTTGTATCAAGAATTGTACGTGAATCAACACCACTTGATACTGCAAATGCAATACGGCTGGGCATATTGGCCTTAATAAGTCCTGTAATAACATCTACCGAAGGTCTCTGAGTTGCAATGATTAGATGAATACCGGCAGCTCTTGCAAGCTGTGTCAAACGACATATCGATTCTTCAACTTCCTTACCTGCAACCATCATAAGATCTGCAAGCTCATCTACTATAATTACAACCTGAGGAAGCTTATTGCCGCCTTCGGATACTATCTTTTCGTTATAACCCTTAAGGTCTCTTACACCAAAGTCAGCGAACTTCTTGTATCTGTCTTCCATCTCGCTAACGCCCCAATGAAGCGAAGCCGAAGCCTGCTTGGGATCAGTAACAACAGGAAGTAAGAGGTGAGGAATGCCGTTATATACAGACAACTCAACAACTTTTGGGTCAATCATAATAAGCTTAACATCATCAGGATGAGCCTTATATAAAATACTCATAATGATAGTATTAATACATACTGATTTACCTGACCCTGTAGCACCTGCAATAAGAAGATGAGGCATTTTATCAATATCAGATACTACTATATCTCCTGATAAGTCTTTACCAACAGTAAATGCAATCTTGGAATCTGCATTTTTAAACTCATTGGATGCAACCAAATCGCCAAAAGGAACTGCTGTTGAACTGGAGTTGGGGACTTCGATTCCGACAGCGCTCTTTCCGGGAATAGGAGCCTCTATACGTATATCAGCAGCACCAAGGCTGAGCTTGATATCATCCTGTAATGATACAATCTTGGCAACCTTAACACCGGGTGCAGGAGTCAGCTCATATCTGGTAACCGAAGGTCCTCTTGAACAATTGGCAGGATCAATGGTTACTTCTACACCAAATGTCATAAGTGTATCTTTTAACTTATTGGCTGTTTCCAATAAGTCATTCGAATTATTCTTATTCTTTCTATCACCTCTTTTAAGTAATTCAAGAGGTGGGAACTTATAAGGCTTGGTTGGCTTTTTATCCTCTTTCTTGTAAGTATCAAGAACAGGATCAATAGAAATCTTGCCTATATCTTCGCCTGTTTTTTCAAGCATTGCCTTGGAAGAATCGGTAAGAGCAGGTTGAGAAAACTCTGCAGGTTCAATCTTTTCAGGTAATGCAGGTTCCTTTACAACATCTCTTGCTTCGATATCTATTCTGTCAGCAGAATTGATGGGACGAATCTCATCTTCTGTAACACTCTTTTTAATCTTGGAAGGATCGATAGCATGAATATCCTTCGTTTCTTTTGCTTCTCTTTCAGCTTTAAGACGTTCTTTTTCTTCTCTGTCTATATCAAAGATGGTCTTAATCTCACTGGGATTAACATCGATGACATCAGCCTTCTTAGGCTCCTCTTTTTTAGGTTCTTCTTTTACGTCATCGATCTTATAATTGGAAGGTTTCTTATTCTTTCTCTCTTCCTCTTCTTTCATACGACGAATTTCAGCCTTGGAATATTTTTCATCCTCGTCATCATCGTCGTCATCGTCGCCACCTTCTCTTTTATCAGGAAGCATAACGAATTTCTCGTATAGATATTTAGATAGTCTAACAATATATTTTCCAAAAAGAACAGCAATTGCAGCTATGATAATGAGTATAGATATGATATATACAAAAGCCTTACCAAAGCATGCATCTATAAGATATGCAACAGAGCCGAATATCGCTCCGCCACCTTTTTGCTCATGGAAAAAGAGCTTAACCATATCGGTATACTTGGATGCATTGATATCGTCATAACATATGGCATGTGCAATCATACCGATTGATGTAACGCCAAGTATTAAAGATACAAGATTAAATACAGTCTTCTTGGTTGTCTCTGTAAAAAGCATATATATAAGAAGACCGATACCTGCAATAGGAATAACAAAAGCATTAACACCGAGTAATCCTTTATTAAGATGCTTGATAAAATCTCCGAATACTCCGCCAAAAACGCCCGCAGAAAACAGAAACATAAGAATGAACAATGCGAATATTCCGATGATGATAAGGAACTTCACATAATCGAATTCATATGTTTCCTCTTTTTTAGGCTGAGGTCTCTTTCTCTTGGGTGCTGTATTAACTTTATAACCTTTTGAAGAACTCTTCTTGGAAGAAGCGGACTTACTTGAAGTGCTTCTTTTTTTGCCTGAAGAACTCTTTCCTTTACTAGATGTCATAGTAATCCTTACCCTTTAAATCCTTGATATCAAAGTCCATATCAGAAGGTTTTAAGTCGTAATCATAGCATAATTCTCTCGATACATGAGGCTTGGGTGTAGGTAATGGATTCTTGATGAAATTAGAATTGTCGTTATTCTTTGATGATTCATCAACCAGACTGATTCCCTGTTCCTGATTCTTTGAAAACATATCGAAATCCCCTTTATCTGCTTCGTAAACTAAATTGTTACTCGTAGCGATATCATCGCCTCTGTATTCAAGTGAAGTAATATCGTTCTTTAATTCACGTTTTTCTATTAATCTGGCTTCACGTTCATTTCTGACTTCTTCAAATTCCTGTTTTCTCTGAAGTCTTCTCTCGTTATATGCAGCATCTTTTTCCAGTCTGATGCTTTCTTTCTTGTTTCTTATTTCTGCCTTTCTCTCGGCTCTCTCCCTTTCTTTTGTCTCAAGGCGAAGTGTCTCTTCTCTCTCTTCTTCGTCAAGTTCTTCATCCTTGGCTGATATAAGAGGTATTGCAAATACGCCGATTGATGCACACATTGCAGCAATATATTCAGCCAAATATGAATAATCCGGAGATTTTAGATCCACAAAAGTAAATATGTTGTACGCAACAAAAAGCAAAGCTGCGAAAAGTCCCTTATCCGTATTTCTTCTTAAGAAAAGAAGAATAAAAGGAACAAACAGCATGTATACAACCAATCCTTCGGGTCTTGTTTTTTCAAAGTACAAAAGCTTAAGTGTAAGACCTCTCGGAGAGAACGAGTTGAAATACACTGTCATTCCATCTTCAAAAGACAGATTGTTGATTCTCATAACCGATAAAAAGATTACGAAGAATAACAGGAACGATGCCAAAAAGACAAGTATCTGAAAATATCTTTTTTGTATCTTTTTCGTTGCTTCTTTGTGATAAATCATAAGCAGCGAAGTTAATGTTATAAGCGGTATTACAACATTGCTCTTATCAAGTCTAAGAATATACGCACAAAAAATGCCAAGTCCGACATAGAACAACACTTTATATGATTCATCTATCTTACCGTTCTTATTCTCGACATTAAGAAATACCAAGTAGAACATGTAAAGTGCGATAAAAAATGCCTGTAAAGAATCAGAATTAATATATACAACATGACTCATGCTTACAGGAGTAAAAGCAAGTAATACATATCCTGCAATTGCATATCTGATTCTAAAAGCTTTTTTAAGCGTATAGTATAAAAGCGCCGCAGTGCCTACCTGTAATATCCCATTAAATACATATATGGGATATTCGCTTGGATGAATCCTTACTAAGAGTCTTAAGATTCTACCATACAAGAATGAGATATACTCATTGGTCGGCAATATATCCGCACGAAGGAATGCGTAATCATAAAATACATTGTTAATGTCTTCGCCTATATGCGCTGTAATTACAAATATTCTTAAGAATAATGCAATCAACGAAAAAGATCCGACGAATATGCCTTCGGTTCTTTTTGTAAATACAGGCATCTTATCAGGTACGAACTTGGCAGGAATATGATCATATATAAGCCTGTAAGCAAATATCGCACCGATAGGTATAACAAAGCATAATACGTATCTTACGATTAAACCGATTACTAAACTTGAACCGGTTTTTTCACCGGATACACTAACGCAATAAAGGCCAATGCAACAAAAGTATGTAAAAGCAAATATCATATAGACTATATAATGATATATGTTCTTTCTTGTAATCATTTGCAAAAGCCCTTAGTTAATAATCTTTTATGAAATAAATTTATCGATATTGTATCTCGGTCTTCTCTTGACTTCGATATATATCTTTCCGATGTATTCACCTATAAGTCCGATTGATATAAGCTGTACACCGCCTAAAAACCATATACTTACGATTAATGATGTCCAACCGGGTTCTACGGTTCCTATGATAAAGGAAACAAGTGCATATACAAAAGCTGCAAAGCTTAAAATCACACTTATAAATCCCAGTGTCATTATGAATCTTATAGGTTTAACCGAGAAGGATGTAATACCTTCAATCGCAAGAGCTATCATCTTTTTAAGAGGATATTTACTCTCGCCGGCTACTCTTACTTTTCTGTCATAGTATGAACATTCTGTTTTGTATCCGATAAGAGGAACTATTCCTCGAAGGAATAAGTTTTCTTCGGAGTAATTGGCGAATTGTTCAAGTGCTCTCTTAGACATCAATCTGAAATCAGCATGATTGTATATTGTCTTGGCGCCACAGAAATTCATTACTTTATAGAACGACTGTGCTGTAAATCTCTTAAAGAATGAATCAGTCTTCCTCTTATTACGAACACCGTATACGATATCGCATCCGTCATGATACTTATCTATCATATCTTCGAATACATCGATATCATCTTGAAGATCGGCATCGATAGAGATAGATATATCGCATATATCTTTAGCCTTGTGTAATCCTGCGGTAAGTGCAAACTGATGTCCTACATTACCTGCTAACTTAAGGCCATAGACATCCTTATGAGTCTCATGTTCTTTTTCAATCAACTCCCATGTCTTATCCTTACTTCCGTCGTCTACGTATAATACAAAAGATTCAGGAGCAATCTTGCCTTTTTCAATTAATTCATTAAGCTTGCCTCTTAAACTCTCGAAAGTTATTGGAAGCATCTCTTCTTCGTTATAACAAGGAACTACTACAGCAAGTATATCCATCTTAACTCCTATGCATTGAATGCCTGCTCAAGGTCTGCAATAATGTCATCTGCGTTTTCGATACCAACAGAGAATCTGATAAGATCAGGCTTAACACCTGCTTCAAGAAGCTGCTCATCAGTCATCTGTCTGTGTGTATGGCTAGCAGGATGAAGTACACATGAACGAGTATCAGCAACATGTGTAACGATTGCAACGAGTTTGAGATTATCCATGAACTTAATAGATGCTTCTCTTCCGCCCTTGATACCGAATGTTAATACGCCACATGTACCGTTAGGCATATATTTCTTAGCTCTCTCGTAGTACTGATCACCTTCAAGGCCGGGATAGTTAACCCATGCAACCTTGTCGTTATTCTTAAGCCACTTAGCAACCTTAAGAGCATTCTCGCAATGTCTTGCCATACGAAGATGTAATGTCTCAAGGCCAAGATTAACATAGAATGCATTCTGAGGAGACTGGATTGAACCTAAGTCTCTCATGAGAGTTGCTGTTGCTTTTACGATGTAAGCAGCCTTACCGAACTGCTCTGTATAATTGGTTCCATGATATGATTCATCAGGATAGCAAAGTCCGGGGAATCTGTCAGGATACTTAGTCCAATCGAAGTTTCCGGAATCAACGATGCAACCACCAACCGATGTTGCATGTCCATCCATGTACTTAGTTGTAGAATGAGTAACGATATCTACTCCATATTCAAAAGGTCTGCAGTTGATAGGTGTAGGGAATGTATTATCAACAATTACAGGTACACCAAAATCATGAGCTGCAGTTACGAACTTATCAAAATCAAGAACAACAAGCGAAGGATTGGAAATCGATTCAGCAAGTACGCACTTGGTGTTGGGCTTAAATTCTTTCTTTAAATCCTCAAGAGAAATCTCAGGATCTACAACTGTTGTTTCAATACCCATCTTAGCAATTGTAGTTGTAAGGAGATTGAATGTACCACCGTATAATGCAGAGCTGATGATGATATGATCACCTGCTTCAGCAAGGTTAAATACAGCATAGAAGTTAGCAGCCTGGCCAGATGATGTAAGCATAGCAGCTGCGCCGCCTTCCATATCGCATATCTTGGCAGCTACATAGTCATTAGTAGGATTCTGAAGTCTTGTATAAAAATATCCTGAAGCCTTAAGATCGAATAAATCACCCATCTGCTCAGATGTGTCATACTTAAATGTTGTTGACTGATAAATGGGAAGAATTCTAGGCTCTCCTTTTGTGGGCTGCCAGCCCGACTGAATACATTTTGTCTCGATATTGTAATTGCTCATTTCTTCACCCTTCTTGTATTTAGTAATATTCTTAGTAATTTTTTTATTGATTAATTATTCTTCATCCCAGTTAGTATATACGTTTTGAACATCATCATCTTCATCAAGAAGATCAAGTGTTCTCTGAAGATTCTTAATTGCTGTCTCGTCATCGAGCTTAACGTATGTCTGAGGAAGCATGGTTACTTCTGCCTGAGCCATGGGAATCTTCTGATTCTCAAGTTCCTTTAATACATCTGTGAATGCTTCGGGAGAAGTGATAATCTCGAATGAATCTTCTTCTTCGCTAAAGTCATCAGCACCTGCATCAAGAGCTATCATCATAAGGTCGTCTGCATCCATATCGCATTCTTCCTTGTCGATAATAATCTGGCCCTTCTCATCGAACATATAAGATACGCAACCCTGGGTACCGATATTACCCTGGCCCTTAGTAAATGCGCTTCTTACATTGCTGGCTGTTCTATTCTTGTTATCTGTAAGGCACTTAACGATAATAGCGATACCGTTAGGTCCATAGCCTTCGTAAGTACACTGCTCGTATACAACGTTGGCACCTTCACCTGCAGCCTTCTTAATACCACGATCGATTGTATCGTTAGGCATGTTGTTGGCCTTAGCCTTGGCAATAACTGCAGCGAGTTTATAGTTATTGGCAGGATCAGGTCCGCCTTCTTTAACCGCTACTGCGATTTCTCTTCCAATAATTGTAAAAATCTTACCTTTTGCCGCATCGTTTTTCTCTTTTTTGTGTTTAATGTTGGCAAATTTTGAATGTCCGGACATAATTTCCTCCTAGATAGTAAAAATCAACACTTTATTGTAGCATTATTGTTGCTTTTTTTCAATATTTTCTGTGTCTTTTGACGAGTTCTCATCGTCTGAATTGTTTGTTATTTCATTAACAATTTTCGTAACCAAAACAGACTTAATAATATGCTTTTCAACACTCAATACTTTAAAGGTATAACCTTCAGCTTCAATCTCACATTCTTCGCCTTCCGCAGGTATGTAACCAAGCTTATTGAGTATATATCCATTAATGGTCTCGATATCGTTATCTTCGCTCTCAAGCTTAATCTTAAGTAAGCTCTCAAGGTCTTCAAGAGGAGTTAGTCCATCGATTTCATAAGACTTACCATCCTTAACCTCTACAAAAGTCTCCTCTTCATCGTACTCATCTAGGATATTACCAACAATCTCTTCAAGTATATCTTCCATGGCTACAAGACCACTTGTCTGACCGTATTCATCAATAACGATAACCATCTGAAGCTTATCATCCTTCATCTTTTTGAAAAGATCGTCAATCTTTCTTGTCTCAAGAACAAATCTCGCTTCTCTTAAAAGCTTGGGATATCTCTTAATAGCGCCATTTCTTTGCTTATTGGCATCCTGATATCTGAGTGCATCCTTAAGATGCAATATACCGATGATATGATCAAGATTATCGATATATACCGGATATCTGGAATTACTACCCTCGAGCATCATCTTAATTGCGTCAGGAAGAGGCGTATTGGCATCAATGGCAACTATATTCTTACGATTGGTCATAATATCCTTGGCTTCTTTGTCATTAAGCTCAAAGATATTGTTAATCATCGCAACTTCATCGTCTTCGATAAGACCCATATCTTTGGATTCCTGAACCATGGACAAGATGTCATCTTCAGTAACTTCTTCTTTTGCATTAAAAGAGTTCTTACCGATAAGCTTGAAGAATCCTCTCAAGAGAATATCCGAAAGGTCAGCAATAGGAGCCATAACTATGGATATCTTAAGTGAAAACAAGGTAAACATAGCCTTGGTGTATTCAGATGAATGTCTGACTACTTTTCTTGGAAGTGCAAAGAATAAAAGATAATTGATGAATAAATATATGCTGAAAAATACGATACTTATTACTGCTAATAATAAAAGATTAATATCCTTGAATATCAGATTAACAAGAAAAGCACTTATCTTGATGAAGGGATAAAACATAAGGATATTAACAGTAATCAATGCGCAATGGAATCTGTTTTCAAACTTGTGTCTGTTACGTAAAAACTTTTCCAAAGCCTCTATATTCTTGAGATTGAGCTTATCTGATATATCCTCAAGATCGGCATCGTTAAAATCTTCCACCACACATAAACTTACCGCGAAAAGAATTTCCGCGGCAAATAAAGCAAAAAGCAATATGAATATACCATATGAGATATCATTAATCGCTACTATATCACTTGCTACCATTCATAACCTCTAAAATTACACAATTGTTGTAATACTTGTCATCCACCTTAAGCGAAGATACAGCCTTGGGAATATTGTTGATGACATCTCTTGCCATACATGAATATTCAGTTACATCCTTACCTGCAATCTCTCCTGCTTTACCATGAAGATATACAGCCGTATTAACAGCTCTGAATGTATACTCATCAGGAATAACAAGTGCTGCAATCATACCGGATAATATATCGCCTGTACCTGCTGTGGAAAGGGATGAGTTACCGGACTGATTGGAATATATTTCTTCACCATCACTTACCTTTGTAACATGATCCTTGATAACTGTGATGATGCCAAACTTCTTAGCTATATTTAAAGCATAATCCTCAATCTTTTCCTTGATAACTTCAGTGTTATCTCCTGTAAGTCTGGAAAGTTCACCGATATGAGGAGTAATTATAATCTTTCTCTCCTTACCCACGTTGTAAAGAGGGTTATCCTGATTAACTACAAAATTATCATTAAGAACGCCAGCCATTCTGTACTTAAGAGCAATACAGTTGATAGCATCTGCATCAACAACGATATTCTTATCAAACTTCTTAAGAACATACTCAACGAGTCTGAGTGAATCATTGGATACACCAAGTCCCGGACCGATAACTACAGAATCAGCCTTAGCCATGAGATAATCAAGACGCTGCATGTAATTAGGCTCATTCTCATCAATAACAGGATGCTTTGCACTGTTAAAGAAATCAAATATAGCTTCAGGAACAAGAATCTTAAGAGATGCTACGTTACTGATATCGGTAAAGATATTAACGATACCGCAGCCTAATCTGTAAGCACCCATTGCTGCAAAGTAAACACAACCCGACATATTCATCGAGCCACTGATAACCAATACTCTACCGTATGTACTCTTGGTTCCTTTTTCGTTTCTCTTAATTAATCTGGGATTATAATTCATGAATCTTTCTTATGCAGCTTATTTTCGTCAGGATTGTACTTCATATCGAATATATTGATAACATCAGCACCGAATATATCATGCATATATGAGTATAAATCCTGAATTCTCTGCTGCTTCTCCTGTTTTCTTATTACTTTTTTCTTGAGTTCAACTCGAATGTCATTAATCCACTCGGTTATCTCGTCAATCTCTTCAGTGCCATTCTTGATATCATCATAGCATACTTCCATAGTGGCAAGCATCAGTTTTTTGTTAACTTCATTAATTTGTGCGGGCAAATCAAGTATTTCGTCCTGATAAGAATCAAGTTTCTCATTGCATTCTTCTATCAGCTTCTTCTTTTCCTCGATTACCTTGGGATCTTCCTCACCTTCCATACTCGATGAACGAAGTTCCTCCATAAGCTTGCTTTTTAGTTTTTTGATATCTTTTGTTTCAGTATTAACTTTTCCCTGACGTTTAAGTAATTCGTTTAACTCATTTTCAAGCGAAACAATCTCTGAATTGGTATCAATCTGAGTAAATAATCTGTGCCATTTATGATCAAGCGTCAATACGGGAATTTTCTTGCCGGCAATCGCCGGTTTGTAGACTTCTTCACTCCTTGACATAACAACACCCCATATAACATATTAAAGCCTGACTTGCATCAGACTTTAATAGTATTATATAACAAATATCATATTGAGAAAATAGGAAATTTATTCGTTGTGATCGTGTATTTTAAAAGATAATTTCATAAGACTGTCAGTCAAATGAACATTTTCGACAAGTATTGAATCCGGAACATCCAGATCGCAATGAGCAAAATTCCAAATACCGCTAATTTTGCATTCAACTAATGTATCGATAAGTCCTGTAGCACCTTGCTTAGGAAGTGTAAGAACTGCTATATCAATACTGTTTTCCTTGATAAAGTCTTTTAAGTCTTCGACAGGCATAACTGTCATATCTCTGACTTTAGTACCTATAAGAGATTCTTTGTTATCAAAGATGCCTCTTACATAAAAGCCTCTTCTTTCGAAGTTCATATAATTGGCTAGTGCCTGGCCAAGATTGCCGGCTCCAATAATTATAAGATTATGTCTCTTATCAAGTCCCAGAATTTTGCCAATTTCATCATAAAGATAATTAACGTTATAACCGTATCCCTGCTGACCGAATCCACCAAAATGGTTAAAATCCTGTCTGATCTGAGATGCAGTAACGTTCATTCTTTTTGATAACTCGCCCGATGAGATTCTCTCTTTGCCTTCGTCTTTTAAATCTCCAAGATATCTAAAATATCTCGGAAGTCGCGAAATAACAACCTGCGAAATATTCTTATCGTGCATTTTGTACCCCTAACCGTACGGCAGAATTAACTGCCGTACGATATTATTATTTTGTTTTAAGTAAATTATTTAACTCTTCTTACTCTGAATACACCGTCGATAGCTTCAAGCTTCTTAGTAATCTCATCAAGATCAGCGCTCTCAGAATCGATCATTGTGTAAGCGAAATCGCCCTTAGACTTGTTAGTCATATCAGAGATATTGATGTTGCTGTCACCAAATAAAGCTGTGAACTTAGTAATCATGTTAGCAATATTCTTGTGGAATATAGCAATTCTTGCAGCCTGATTGCAAATACCCATATCGCAGTTAGGATAGTTAACTGAGTTAACGATGTTACCATTTTCAAGGTAATTCTTCATTTCCTTAACTGCCATCTTAGCACAGTTATCTTCTGACTCTTCTGTAGAAGCTCCAAGGTGAGGGATTACGATGCATCCGTCCTGACCTGCTGTTGTAGGGTTAGCAAAGTCAGATACATACTTACGAACCTTACCTGCCTTGATAGCATCAAGAAGGTCTTTCTCATTAACAAGAATATCACGAGCAAAGTTGAGGATGATAACGCCGTCCTTCATCTTGCCAAATGCTTCTGCATTGATCATACCCTTAGTAGAATCCATAGCAGGAACATGAACTGTGATGAAATCAGCTACTTCGTAGATCTCATCAAGTGTATTAACATGCTTAATATCACGGCTTAAGTTCCAAGCAGCGTTGATTGAAAGATAAGGATCATATCCGTATACTTCCATACCAAGGCTCTTAGCTGCGTTAGCAACCTTAACACCGATAGCACCAAGACCGATAACACCGAGTTTCTTGCCTTCGATTTCTGTACCTGCGAAAGCCTTCTTAGCCTTCTCAGCTGTCTTAGCAATGTTCTCGTCAGCCTTATTTTCCTTAACCCATTCGATACCGCCAACGATATCACGGCTTGCAAGAAGCATACCTGCAATAACGAGTTCCTTAACGCCGTTAGCATTGGCACCGGGTGTATTGAATACTACGATACCTTTCTCAGCGCACTTATCAAGAGGAATGTTATTAACACCTGCACCTGCTCTTGCTACGCAAAGAAGCTTGTCAGATAATTCCATGTCATGCATAACGGCACTTCTTACAAGAACACCATCAGCATCTGCGAAATCTTCTGTAGCTACATAATTGTTATCAAAATTATCAAGTCCTACCTGAGCGATAGGATTAAGGCAATTGTATTTAAACATTATGCATTCTCCTTCTCGAACTTCTTCATAAATTCAACGAGCTTTTCAACACCTTCGATAGGCATAGCATTGTAGATAGATGCTCTCATACCACCAACGCTTCTGTGTCCCTTAAGGTTAACGAAACCGGCTTCTGTAGCTTCCTTGATGAACTTAGCTTCCATCTCAGCCTTCTTATCAGCGTCGTCAATCTTGCATACAAAAGGTACATTCATAAGAGATCTGTCTTCCTTAACAACTGTACCTGTGAATAATGTTGACTGATCAAGGTAATCGTAGAGAATCTTAGCCTTCTTCTCGTTGAGCTCTTTCATCTTCTCAAGACCACCCATCTTCTTTAACCACTTGAATACCTTGCCGCAGATATAGATTGTATAGCAAGGAGGTGTGTTGTATAAAGAATCATTGTCAGCCTGAGTCTTCCACTTAAGCATGGTAGGTGTACCGGGAAGGCAATCATCTGTAATGAGGTCTTCTCTGATGATAGCGATAACACAACCGGCAGGTCCTACGTTCTTCTGTACACCACCGTAGATAACAGCGTACTTAGATACATCAACAGGCTCTGATAAGAAGCATGAAGATACGTCTGATACGAGGTCTTTACCCTTAGTGTTAGGTAATGTTTTGAACTTAGTTCCGTAGATTGTGTTGTTCTCGCAGATATATACGTAGTCCATATCATCTGTTATAGGAAGATCTGAACAATCAGGAATATAAGAGAAAGTCTTGTCAGCACTTGATGCAAGTTCTACAGCTTCGCCATAAATCTTAGCTTCTGCAAATGCCTTCTTAGCCCACTGACCGGTAATGATGTAACCAGCTTTTTTGTTCTTCATCATGTTCATGGGAACTTCAGCGAAGAACTGGTTAGCACCACCCTGAAGGAATAATACTTTGTAATTGTCAGGGATGTTCATAAGCTCTCTTAAATCTGCCTCAGCATCTTTAATAATCTTGTCATATACTTTTGAACGATGGGACATCTCCATTACGGACTGGCCTGAACCCTGGTAATCAAGCATTTCTGCTGCTGCTTCTTTAAGAACTTCTTCAGGTAAAACAGCGGGACCTGCAGAGAAATTGTAAACTCTGGACATGATACATCCTCCTGAATATATAAATATTTTTTTGATTTACATCTTTAATTTTCCTATGGGAAAATAAACTGACGGTTTTTATTTTACCTTTATAAAATTTTTAAGTCAATGGAATTTGACAAAAAATGACAAAAAAATAACAATTGTTTTTGAGTATTAAAAAACTCCCTGTTTTAGGGAGTTTTTATGTAAACTAATATATCTTATCTATGCACAATTACGGGTGTACCAATCTCTATCATATCAAAGAGTTCTTTCATCTTATCGATAGGTGTATTAACACATCCGTGAGAACCACCGTAGAGATATATCTCTCCACCGAATGTTCTTCTCCATGTAGCATCATGAATACCGATTTGTCCTGTGATACACATCCAGTAATATACGAATGATGCATATCCGGGTCCGATAAGTGTAATGTTTCTCGCCTTATTAACGATATAGCATACGCAATCGGGAGTCATGTTTCCATTGCTCTTACATCCCGTTACAACATCAGTATCAAAAGCAAGCTCGTTATTAACGTAATAATACATATGCTGGCCTGTAACATCTACTTCAACATATGTTCCGCCGTAGTTATTGTTATAAGAACCCTTATCTTCTTTCTTAATGTAGATGGGTTCTCTCTTGCCCGGGCTTTCATGTGAAGCAACTATCTTTTCAAGTTCTGCTGCTTCTGCTCTAACATTTATGAGACTTCCGTAAGTTGTATATCTGGAATAAGGGATGGTAACTACATCGCCTCTGGTTGTCTTGAACTTCTTATCCGTGTACATATTGTCGTACTTGTCGGACATATCCTGAACAAAAGCGAGAATCTTGGCAGAATCAAGCATTGCATTGTCATCTTCATCAAAGATAACATCATTGTTTTCATCAAGCATTAAGAAAGATGATACAACAGCTGAATCAACCTTAACTTCCTCTCCGGTAGCAAGAGTATAAGTCATATCGAATTCGATAGCCTTATGAAGCTTATTCCATCTTGCATAGACATCCTTGTAATCAGGACTCTCTTTTACAGACTTATATACTCCGGCATCATTAAGATACACAACACCTGCTTCGTTGACACCTGCCTCAAGAATGATATCCTGACACATATCCCAATCAAGTAGGTTCTTGGTGTTGTCTACAAGTTCGAAGCCTCTTTCTTTTGTATAGATAATCTCAGCTTTATTGGCCTCGTTAAATCTTTCTTTCTTGGAAAGTTCACTATCGGAAACTATAGCAAGTAATTTATCTTCATCAAGATATATTGAAGGTTTGTATGAATAATATGTGGGATTGAAAACACAAACAACCCATTTATGAGGATCATCCTTGGCCTTAATAGTAGCTATAGCTTGATTGACTTCATCTGCATTTACACTGTAGATATCTTCGCCCTTGGCAACTATCTCGGTACCGTCTTCATCCACAATAACCAGATCATTAAGTTCTATTTCCTGTTTTAATATTTCATCGCATACACTGTAATCCTTAAGAGATACATTAACGCCGTTAATGTAAGTATTAGGACAGAACCAATGTCTGAAATAGAAAACCCCGTAAAAATACAAACCAACACAAAGCAAAAGAAGAAATGCCAACGAAGAAAATACAGTTATTAATATTCGTTTGGCTTTACTCACAATAACTCCTATTCTGCTTTTTCAATCTGCGCAATAGCTGACTTCTTCATAGGAATACGGCAGTTCTTATTGCTACCGAACTCTACGATAACGTCCTCATCAGTAATATCTATGATAACTCCATAAAAACCTGAAGTAGTTACAACTGAATCACCAACTGCCATGCTTGCAAGCATAGCGTTCATCTTCTTCTGTTCCTTCTTCTGAGGTCTAATGATTACAAAATAGATAAATACACCAAAAATAACAATGTATCCAACTGTTCCCCAAATGCCGAGGCCGCTTAAAAATCCACCGCCCTGAGTAGCATTGGTTGAAGTTGCTGCATTAGTAGCTTCAAGTAAAAGATTGTACATGGAAATCCTCCTAAAAATTATTCATTAAATACAATAAGTGATTTTATTCGATTTTACAAGTAATATTTTAAATAAGTGTGTCTTTAGCTATTCACCGCTTACAGCTTCGAGCTTTTTCTTCTTATATTCCTTGAAATTACCGTTATCAAGCGCTTCTCTTATCTCCGCCATCATATTATTGTAGAAATACAGGTTGTGAAGTACGCATAATCTCATGCCGAGCATTTCTTTTGCCTTAAGAAGGTGTCTGATATACGCTCTCGAATATCTTTGACATGTAGGACACTGACAGCCTTCCTCTATAGGCGAATCATCTGTCTCGTACTTGGCGTTCATAAGATTAATCTTGCCATGATTGGTATATAAATGAGCATGTCTTGCATTTCTTGAAGGATATACACAGTCAAAGAAATCAACACCTCTCTCAACTGCTTCCAATATATTGGCCGGAGTACCAACACCCATTAGATAAACGGGCTTATCACCGGGAAGGTAGGGAACTGTTTTTTCTATAATATTGTACATTTCCTCGTGAGTCTCACCAACAGCAAGGCCGCCGATAGCATAACCCGGCAAATCAAGCTCAGCAATTCTCTTGGCGTGTTCTATTCTGATATCTTCAAAAATAGCACCTTGATTAATACCAAAAAGCAATTGGTCTTTATTGATTGTATCTTCAAGAGAGTTAAGCCTGTTCATCTCAGCCTTACATCTCTCAAGCCATCTGGTTGTTCTGGCTACCGATTCCTCAACATACTTTCTTTCAGCCTTGGAATTGGGACATTCATCAAAAGCCATCGCAATGGTTGAAGCAAGATTGGACTGAATCTTCATACTTTCTTCAGGTCCCATGAAAATCTTGCGACCATCGATATGCGACTGGAAAGTAACTCCTTCTTCTTTTATCTTACGAAGAGATGCCAATGAAAATACTTGGAATCCGCCGGAATCAGTGAGTATGGGCTTATTCCAAGACATGAACTTATGAAGTCCTCCGAGTTTTTTTACAACTTCATCACCGGGTCTTACATGTAAATGATATGTATTGGAAAGCTCCACCTGAGTACCGATTCTCTCAAGATCCTCAGTAGATACTGCTCCTTTTATAGCAGCAACTGTACCTACATTCATAAATACAGGCGTTTCGATAACACCATGTACGGTATCAAAACGCCCTCTTTTAGCCAATCCTTCTTTTTTTATAATCTCAAATCTACTCATTATCTTCTTCTGAATTATCTTCCCCGTCGTCTATTTCCTTCGAGGGATTCTGGTTGATGTTATCAATCAACACACCATTTTCAACCAAGTTACCATTTTCATCTTCTCTAAGATAATTATCATTCTTTTCAATCATCCCATAGAATTCTTCAAATGTAATATTGTGTCTGTGTATTATTTCTGCAGCTTCAACACCAACATATCTAAAATGCCAAGGCTCATACATAATACCGGTTATGCTCTCACTTCCTTCAGGGTATCTGAGAATAAAACCGTATTCATATGAATGATCCTTAAGCCACTGACCTTCATCTGTAAGACCAAAATCAGTATCCATTGTACGATGCTTGTAGCTGACTATATCTACTGCAAGACCAGTCTCATGCTCACTTGTTAAAGGAGGTGATACCTGTCTGGCTGTTGCTGTATAAGCTTCTTCATCCGAGAAGCCCATATTTTTGAAGTAATTATACTTTCTGTTAAAGAGATACTGTTGAGTATTGTAATCTCTGTAACCGGAAGCCAAGAATAAATCATATCCTTCATATCTGGCATCATCAAGCATATTGTTAAGGTCGAAGTAAATTCTCGACTCAACTTCAAAATCATCACATTTAATAAGGTTGCATGCATAATTCTCATCAAGAGGATTTTCCTTATTAACAAGGATGAGTCTCCAATCAAAATAAGGTGAGAATGTATCAAGTATTGTCTCATCATATGTATAGAAGTCATAAGGTTCATATGATGTATTATAAGCATAATCGCCTATTTCATCGATTCTTCTTTCCTGAATCTCACCCATATACCATACTGTTCCGTCAGGATCGTATCTTACAATACTTGACGCTCTAACAATACTGGATGGAATGTTGGATAGAATCATAAAAAACAATACTGTGAGCAACATGAAGAAAATACGTATTCTATTGTTAAAGATTCTTCTTACAATTCTTCTCATTTTAGTACATTATTTTAAACCGTGGAAAATTACACAGTTGGGATAATCGATTTTAATCTCTTTTGCGCACATCGCAAGAAGTCCATTATATAAATCAACATCAAAAAATGTCAAGGTACTTGATTCATGATTGAGAGAAACAAGATGCTTCATATCAGGGAAAAGCGCTGCATCCTTGGGATATGTGCCACTGATAGGAAGACAAAGCACTCTGTTAAGAGTTCCGTCAGCATCATTTCTTTTGAATATCTCAACCGAATTGTCACCTGCGGATGAAGTAACTATATACTCTCTGTCCTCTGAGAACTTAAGAGCTCTGGATACCGACATAGAAGCATGATAATCCTCAACAGTATTAACTGTCTGTATCTTTTCAAACTCAGGATATCCGCTGTCTAATAAAGTATATGTGAATACATCGATTGAGTTTTGAATCTCGTTTAATACATAAAGATACTTATTATCAACAGAGAATATCATATGTCTGGGGCCTGAATTCACATCAGATCTAATGATATCTACAGGCTTTAACTTACCGGTATTGTAATCAAGCGAATATACATTAACATGATCCATACCTGTATCTGATGCAAAAAGGAACTTATTGTCTCTGGACATCTTTACGCAACTTACATGAGGTACATAAGATCTGTCGGATACTTCGCCCATACCTTGAACGTACTTTTCATCGGTAATCTCGCCTACGGCTCCGTCTTCACCAACTCTAAGAACAGTAATCTTACCATCATGATAGCCTGCAACAAAAAGGAATCTGTCTGTATAGTCTGTAGAGAGATAGCATCCTCTCATACCATTGATTGATGCAAAGTTAATCTCGGAAAGATCACCATTTTCATCTATCTCATAACTTTTAACACCCATATCTGTTATAGAATAAAGAAACTGATCATTATGAGAGCATGTTAAATAAGAAGAATTGGATATCTCAAGAGAATTTCTGTATACAAAAGTTCCCTTTTCCATATCAACATCAAAAATGGTAATTCCATTCTTGCTTCTCTTGGTATAACTTGATACATATGCTACGTATTTTTGAAATCTCATATTTTATTCCCCCAAACCGAGTTTCTTTATAATTAGCGATTTACATAATAGCACAAATATAATAAAATATAAAATGTTTTTCACTTAAAATAGAAACAAGTGAAAAAATGTCTTAAACACCCACAATATATGGTGTCTAAGCGAATCCTAATCACTAATTTAATTGGAGAAGAAATGAGCAACAAACTTATCACATTGGAAAACATTTCCAAATCATACGACAACCATCTTGTACTTGATGAGATGAATCTCTATATAAGAGAAAATGAATTCGTTACTCTGCTTGGTCCTTCAGGATGCGGTAAGACTACTACTTTACGTATTATCGGTGGTTTCGAGACTCCCGATACAGGACGTGTTGTTTTTGACGGTAAGGATATCACAAAGCTTCCCGCTTATAAGAGACAGCTTAATACCGTATTCCAGAAGTATGCTCTTTTCACTCATATGAATATAGCTGAAAATATTGCTTTTGGTCTTAAGATTAAGAATAAAAGCAAGGCTTATATAGATGATAAGATTAAATATGCTCTTAAGCTTGTTAACCTCGAAGGTTACGAAAACAGAATGCCTGATTCTCTCTCCGGTGGTCAGCAGCAGCGTATCGCTATCGCAAGAGCCATCGTTAATGAGCCTAAGGTATTGTTACTCGATGAGCCTCTTGGTGCTCTTGACCTTAAACTTCGTCAGGACATGCAGTATGAGCTTATCCGTCTTAAGAACGAACTTGGAATTACATTTATATATGTAACTCATGATCAGGAAGAAGCTCTTACAATGTCTGATACCATCGTTGTTATGAACCAGGGTTATATCCAGCAGATTGGTACACCCGAAGGTATATACAACGAGCCTGAAAACGCTTTCGTAGCCGACTTCATTGGAGATTCCAATATCATCGACTCAATCATGGTTAAGGATGAGGTTGTTGAGATTCTCGGAGTTAAATTCCCTTGTGTAGATACAGGATTCGGCGAGAACGTACATGTCGATGTTGTAATAAGACCCGAGGATATCGAACTTGTTAAACCCGAAGAAGGTACTATCCAGGGCGAAGTAAGCCATATCATATTCAAGGGCGTACATTACGAGATGGAAGTAATGGCCAATGGATTCGAATGGCTCGTACATTCTACCAAAATGTTCCCTGTAGGAACCAAAGTTGGTATCAAGGTTGATCCTTTCAATATACAGATAATGAACAAACCTGCCAGTGAAGATGAGGAGGCTGTACAAATTGAAGAATAGATTTGTAAAATGGCTCTCTCTTCCTTATGTGATATGGGCCATTGGTTTTATCATCATACCTCTTATAATGGTGTTTTATTATGGACTTACAGATAAAAGCGGTCATTTAACTTTTTATAATGTGGCCAATATTACTCTGCCTGTTCATTTTAAGGCTCTTATAATTGCGCTTTTATTATCATTAATTAGTACAGTTATATGCTTACTGCTCTCATATCCTTTGGCTATGATTTTGGCCAATATGAATTCATCCGGAAATAATAAGTTAATGATACTTGTATTTGTTCTTCCCATGTGGATGAACTTCTTACTTCGTACATTGGCTTGGCAGACACTTCTTGAAAATGAAGGTGTAATCAATACCATCCTTACATTCCTTCATCTGCCCACACTTAAGATTATCAATACACCTTACGCAATCGTATTTGGTATGATATATAACTTTTTACCTTTTATGGTTCTTCCTATCTATAATGTTCTTTGCAAGATTGATAAGAACCTCTTAAATGCTGCAAGAGATCTTGGAGCCAATGAAGTACAGACCTTCTTCAAGGTTACACTTCCTCTTAGTATACCCGGTATCATATCAGGTATCACAATGGTATTCGTACCTGCGCTTACAACCTTCGTTATCTCAGACTTACTCGGAGGTAGTAAGATTCTCTTGATAGGTAATGTTATCGAGCAGGAATTCACACTTAATTCCAACTGGCACTTAGGTTCCGGTCTCTCGATAGTACTTATGTTATTTATCATTATCTCTATGATAGCAACCGCCATCTTTGATAAAGACGGAGAAGGGAGCGCATTATAATGAGTAACGTACTTAAAAAGATCTATATCGCTCTTATCTTCATATTTTTATATGCACCCATGGCAGTTCTTATCGTATTGTCATTCAATGCTTCAAAGTCACGTTCCAAGTGGGGTGGCTTTACATTTAAATGGTATGCAAAGCTTTTATCCGATTCTGATATTATGGAAGCGCTCGGAACTACTCTCTTACTAGCTGTGCTTTCTTCATTAATAGCAACATTTATCGGAACAATTGCTGCTATAGCAATTATGAGTTTCAAAAAAGGTATGCGTACCATGCTTCTTGGTATTACTAATATACCTATGCTTAATGCAGAGATAGTTACAGGTATCTCTTTGATGCTTTTATTCATATTCTTTAATATCAAGTTCGGCTTTACTACTATCCTGCTGGCGCATATAACTTTTAACATACCGTATGTCATATTGTCGGTAATGCCACGTATCAAGCAACTTAACCCTTCTGCATATGAAGCAGCTATGGATCTTGGTGCTTCTCCTTTTAAGGCATTCATGAAGGTTGTATTTCCTGATATCCTTCCCGGCGTATTCTCAGGATTACTTATGGCATTTACTATGAGTATCGATGACTTTATCATCACTCACTTTACCAAAGGCGCTGGTGTTGATACTCTCTCAACCAAGATCTACTCACAGGTTAGAAAAGGTATCGATCCCAAGATGTATGCACTTTCTTCAGTAATCTTTATTACTGTTTTGATCCTTTTAATCCTTGTAAATATGCTTCCAGGCTCCAAATCCAAGGCTAAAAAGGCGAAATAAATGTGAATTTTTCTTTGCAATAAAAGTTTTTGTTGATATTAGAAATTTTTATGATATATTAGATTTTGATGTTTTTTCATCAGAATCTAATTTTTTATTCTAAGGAGGAAAAGAAAAAGAATTGAAGAAATTGTTTTTATTTGCTTTATTTGCAACTGTAACAATGTTACCCATGTTTGGTTGTAGCAAAACTTATGAAAACGGTGAAGTGTATGTGTATAACTGGGGTGAATACATCGATCCTGATACTATCAAGATGTTCGAAGAAGAATGTCACATCAAAGTTATATACGATGAATTCGAAACTAACGAGATGATGTATCCTAAGGTAGAAGCAGGCGCTGTATCATACGACGTTGTATGCCCTTCGGATTACATGATTAAGAAAATGATAGATAATGATATGCTTGCTGAGCTTGACTGGAATAATATTCCCAACTCCAAGAATATCGGTGCTCAGTACTATGAGACAAGTAAGGAATTCGATCCTGAGAACAAGTATTCAGTTCCTTATTGCTGGGGTACAGTTGGTATCCTCTACAATAAGACTATGGTAGATGAGCCCATTACCAAGTGGGAACAGTTATGGGATCCAAAGTATAAGAATCAGATTCTTATGCAGAACTCCGTTAGAGATGCATTCATGGTTGCTCTTAAGAAAAACGGATATTCCATGAATACCACCAATATTGATGAACTTCAGATTGCAAAGCAGGATCTTCTTAATCAGAAGCCCCTTGTACAGGCTTACGTTGTTGACCAGGTTAGAGATAAGATGATCGGTAACGAAGCAGCAATCGGTGTTATCTACTCAGGTGAAGCAATCTACACACAGAGAGAGAACGAAAACCTCGTATATGTTATTCCCGAAGAAGGAACAAACGTATGGATTGATTCATGGGTAGTATTAAAGAACGCTAAGAATAAGGAAAACGCTGAGAAGTTCATCAACTTCATGTGCAAGCCTGAAATAGCACTTAAGAACTTTGAGTTCATCACATACTCAACTCCTAACGATGCAGCTAAGGAGCTTATCGAGGATGATGATATCAGAAATTCAGAGATAGCATTTCCTGATCTTACCAAGTACAACAATCTTGAGACCTACGTATATCTTGGCGAAGACGGCGATGAGCTTTACAACTCCCTCTGGAAGGAAGTTAAATCTGAATAAGTTTTAGATAAATTAAAGCAAAAATTAAGCCCCGCGATGCGGGGCTTTTTCATATATGTTTTTATTAACGAACCTTCTCGTTAAAGCCAACTTTCTTCTGTACCTTACGTAATGTCTTATTAGAGTAATATTGAGCCTTCTCAGCATTCTCCTTAACGATTGAATCAAGATAAGCTTTATCCTTGAGGATATCTGCATGTCTAGTCTGAAGAGGTGTAAGCATATCTGCTACTGTCTCGCCGACTGCAATCTTGAAATCTCCATATCCCTTACCATCGAATTCTTTCTCAACTTCTTCGAAAGTCTTACCAGTACAAGCTGAGTAAATCTCAATAAGATTGGATACACCGGGCTGTTCTTCGCAGTGCTTAATAGTAGCTAATGAATCTGTAACCGCTCTCTTGAACTTTCTGATAATTGTATCTCTATCATCTGTAAGATAAATAGATGCATTCTCATTCTCATCGGACTTGGACATCTTCTTGGAAGGATCCTGAAGAGACATGATCTTCGCTCCTGTCTTACCAATGAAAGGCTCAGGAATTGTAAATACATCTCCGTATACACCATTGAATCTCTGAGCGATATCTCTTGTTAATTCAAGATGCTGAAGCTGGTCGATACCAACAGGAACAACATCTGTCTGATAAAGAAGAATATCTGCAGCCATCAATACAGGATATGTATAAAGGCCGGCGTTGATATTATCTGCGTGCTTAGCTGACTTATCCTTAAACTGAGTCATACGGTTAAGCTCGCCCATATATGTGAAGCATGATAATATCCAAGATAATTCAGCATGTCCTGAAACATGTGACTGATAATATATACAGTTTTTCTTAGGATCAAGACCTGCAGCGATATAAAGAGCCAAGAGGTTTTTAGCTTTCTGTCTGAACTCTGCGGGATTCTGTCTTACAGTAATGGAATGAAGATCTACTACAGAATAAAAGCACTCATATTCATCTGATAACTTAACCCAGTTCTTAAGTGCTCCAAGATAGTTACCAAGTGTAAGATTACCTGTAGCCTGCATTCCTGAAAATAATACTTTTTTGTCGTCAATCATTTTTCTGTCCGATGCTTACGCATCCATCCTTTCGTTGCATTACATATATATTAATATTGGTTTTAACAGTCAACTTAAAATAATATTAAGCATCTCTGTAATAAAATCAACAGCAATATCAATTATAACAGCTGTTATATTGGATATAATTGAATTTTTTGTATTCATAAATCAATTTCCTCAAGCCTGAATTTTCTTATCAGTCTTTTTAAAAGATACCTTAAACAAAGCACAGCTTCTGTGTTCAAGTTCAAATTCCATGCCCTGATTCTTGGCTTCTTTATTATCTATATTCTTAACAACGCCTGTTGACAGGACAACATCCCACTTTGTCTTGGAAGGAATATAAGGAAGAGAAAATGTAATCTCTTTCCAATAGAAATTATATGCAAAATAATACAGCGTAATCTCTTCGCTCTTGTCATCATAATCTGAATACATGATTCCGAGATGTCTGTTATACGTAGCAAGATCTGCTTTCCATGCTTCATCTGAATGATAAGAAAGATCCGGATAGCCGATTCTGTTACGATCAAGCATCGAAAACTCTCTGTTAAGAATATCATTAAAGCTATTCTTACGAAGCGCGATGAGTTCTTTTACGTAATCATGAATCTCATCTGCCAAAGCATTCTGATTCCAATTAATATAACTAATCGAATTATCCTGACAGTAAGGATTATTATTACCCTGCTGTGTGTTGGCAAGTTCATCACCTGCATAGATAAGAGGAACGCCCTTTGATGAGAACACGAGAAATAATGCATTCTTCATCATACGCTTACGAAGATTAAGCACGGATGCTTTCTTAGTCTTACCTTCTATTCCGCAGTTCCATGAATAGTTATAATCGCAACCATCTGAATTCTTTTCGCCATTATCATCATTATGCTTTCTGTCATATGAAACCAAATCATATAATGTGAAGCCATAGTAATTGGTGATAAAGTTAGTGATTGAACTCTTAGATGGCATATTTCTTGTATTGAAAATAACATCCTTAAGAGTATCTTCATCGCCCTTAAGAGCTTTTCTCATCTGATACATAAATGCATCTGAATATACGCATAGATTCTTTTTCTTAGGAATCTCATTGAAATCATATATCTCTTCTTCAGGAATATAATCATAGAAAAGCTTGGTATCCGAGAATAAAGGATCGCATGCTATAAGGGAAAAAGGAATATTGTTACCCTTAAGATGGAATCCATCTATATGATAATTAAGTTTCCAATACTTAATAACTTCATAGATAAAATAAGCCTTAATCTCATCAGGAAAATAAAACTGCATTATAACTTCAAGGCTTTCCTTATGCATAGACTTAACAAAATCCTTGAAGTCTTTAACTGCATCACCCGAATGAGTATATGAAGCCTTGGGAGCAAAATAATACGCCTCTTTAAATCCCCAATAATTGAGCTTATTAACAACCTTGGCACCACTCACTTCTGCCATATCCGTTACACGTTTATCGGGCTTGGTATATTCTTCAAATTCGTAAGCTGGCATTAATTCAAGCGCAGTAATACCAAGATCCTTAAGGTAAGGAATCTTTTGAACTATACCATTAAGAGTGCCTTTGTTGCTTACCTTGGAAGAAGCATGTTCTGAAAAGCCTCTAACATGTAAAAGATATAAAACCGATTCTTCAAAAGCTGTTAAAGGATAAGAATCATTCTCCCAATTATAAGCATCATGATCTGTAACCTCAGATGTAAGCTTATAATCAGCACCCTTTACTCCATACTTTTCATTACCGATTATTCTTGATGAATAGAGATCAGCGAACTCTTCATCCTTTTTATAAAAACAATATTTATATTTAGCAAAATCAAAATTCTTGATTATGATGGATGCTATATTACCGAATCTGTATTCATCAGTAAAAGGAATCTTTATCTTATCGTTTGTTTTTTTATTAATAATAACAATTCCGTCAGCATTATCAGCGCATGCAAACTGAACACCTTCCTTAGAGATGCTTGAACCAAGTGGTGACGGTATTCCTTTTGACACTTTAAAATCTATCATTCAAGTCCTTTCATGATGCCTAGCTTCTAGAGAATCCACCCATATCTTCATCTTCGACATCGATTATTACGGGAGCAGATTCAGGATTGGTTCTAAGAAGTGTACCAACTCTGTTCTTAACCCAATAAGCCAATATCAAATCATACAAGTTACCTACAAATCCAATGAAACCACCGAATACAAGGTTAATAAACATAAAAATCCAACAAGAAGTAATTCCTTTCTCGAAATAATTAACCAAATATATGAGTTCATCCTGCGTTGAAAATTCTTTGAAATATTTAATTGTCTTTATATACCTAGCACAACCGAATATGTTGTATCCCATACATATAAGAGTTGCAATACCGTAACCACCTAAAGCAATGAGGATAATGCCTGCAAAAAACTGATATATGATAATTAATATCCATATAACGTAACTTACATACATTAATCCAACTATCTTATTAACTTGTTTCTTAACATCGTACTCTGACATTAAAGCCTCCTAATGCTTTAGACAAAAGCATATCAAGATATATTATATACTTATTTATTTATTTTTTAAAGTATGATAAAATAATTGCGATTGTGAAAATGGAGAAAAATATATGAATAATAAGATTAACGAGATTCCTGATGAAGAAATGACTGTAGATATCGAACTTGAAAGCGGCGAAACCGTTGAATGTTCGATAATTACCATATTTGAAGTAGACGGTAAGGAATATATTGCTCTCTTACCCATGGTTGACGAAGATGACGAATTATACGGCAACTATTGGATCTACGGTTACTCAGAGAACCCCAATGATGTCAATGAAGAGCCAGTTCTTCGTGCAATTGATGACGAAGATGAATATGAAGCAGCTCTTGATGCATTTGACGAATATCTTGACGAGCAGGAATTTGACGAGATTATCGAGGAAGAATAGATGAAAGTTGCTGCAATTATTGCGGAATACAACCCGTTACACAACGGTCATGAATTTCAGATAAAAAGAGCAAAGCAGCTTACAGGTGCGGATTATATTATTGTCGTTATGTCCGGAGACTTCACCCAAAGAGGTGTTCCCGCTGTAATCGACAAGTATTCACGTACAAGAATGGCCCTTAATGCAGGTGCGGATGTTGTTATAGAACTTCCGCTCTATTATTCGTGCTCAAGCGCTGAGTATTTTGCATCAGGTGCTATTAATCTATTAAAGAAATTAGGTTGTGTCGATTATCTCGTATTCGGTTCAGAATGTGGTGATATCAAGATACTTACAGATATAGCAGATGTTCTTATTAACAGAAAAGATGAATTATCCGGTTATATTCATTCAATGGTAAAAGAAGGTATGTCCTATCCTCTTGCCAGAGTAAGAGCCGTTGAGTCTGCAATTCCCAATTCATATATCCATGTAGAAGCAATGAATTATCCCAATAATATCTTGGGATTTGAATATATCAGAGCATTGAAGCAGTTTGAATGCAATATCACTCCTATCACTAACCAGCGTATAGGATCTGCGTATCATGACAGAATGATTGATAATCCAATCTGCTCCTCACTTGCTATCAGATCTTCCCTTGAAGAGACAAAAGAACTGGATAGAATACGTTCTCAGGTTCCTTATCATGTATTTAATATTCTTTCAGAACAGTATGAAAAGACTTTCCCTGTTCTTAATGAAGATATCTCTTCAATGCTTAAATACAAGTTATTGTTGGATGAAGGCAAGGGATACGAAGAATACGTGGATATCTCTTCTGATTTCTCAGATAAGATTATCAAGAACCTTAATAAATATGAATCTTATTCGCAGTTCTGTGACTTGTTAAAGAGTAAGGATATTACTTATGCAAGAGTCGCAAGAAACTTGCTTCATATACTTCTTAATATAAAAAAAGATTCAATGAAGAAGTTCAAGGACGGCGGATACATCTTCTACGCTAGACTTCTTGGATTCAGAAAGGCCGATAATGATTTACTCTCGGCTATAAAAGCAAATGCGACAATACCTGTTATATCCAAGTTGGCAGATGCAAGACATCAGCTTGATCCTATCGGAACTGATATGCTAGAAGCAGATATTCAGGCCGCTCACATATACGATACAATTATTGCCGAGAAATTCCACGCTCCTGCAACATCTGAGTTCTCCAGAGAAATTGTAATTGTATAAATCTAATTAAATATTTTTATATTTGTTTGAAATTAAAAAAATAAAAGCATCTCATTATGAGATGCTTTTTTATTATATCTTTTTTTATCTTAGTTTTTAAATGAATGGATGGGTGCAGGTATTCTTCCGCCTCTGTTGATGAAGTTATCGCAAGAAAACTTGTTTACACTCATAATAGGTGCATGTCCAAGTAATCCGCCGAATTCAACAGTCTCTCCGACTCCCTTACCAATAACAGGAATTATTCTGACTGCAGTAGTCTTCTGATTAACCATACCAATTGCAAGTTCATCAGCAATAATACCTGAGATTGAAGTAGCCTTAGTATCTCCGGGGATTGCAATCATATCAAGACCTACGGAACATACACATGTCATAGCTTCAAGCTTTTCTATAGTAAGAGCGCCTGCTTCAACTGCATTAATCATACCCTGGTCTTCTGATACAGGAATGAATGCACCACTTAATCCTCCAACATAAGAAGATGCCATTACGCCACCCTTTTTAACCTGATCATTAAGAAGTGCAAGCGCTGCTGTAGTTCCGGGAGCACCTGCATATTCAAGGCCAATCTCACATAAGATATCTGCTACCGAATCACCGATTGCAGGTGTGGGAGCAAGTGATAAATCTACGATACCGAAAGGAACATTGAGTCTCTGTGATGCTTCCTTGGCAACCAACTGACCAACTCTTGTAACCTTAAATGCAGTCTTTTTGATAGTCTCGCAAAGGACTTCAAAGTTCTCTCCTCTAACCTTTTCAAGTGCTGTCTTAACAACACCGGGGCCTGATACACCTACATTGATGATGCAATCAGCCTCAGTAACGCCATGGAAAGCACCTGCCATAAAAGGATTGTCATCAGGAGCATTACAGAATACCACAAGTTTTGCGCATCCTAATGAATCAACTTCCTTGGTATTCTCAGCTGTTTCTTTTATAATCTCACCCATTAACTTAACGGCATCCATATTGATACCGGTCTTGGTTGATCCAAGATTAATGGAAGAACATACTCTGTCCGTATTGGCTAATGCTTCAGGAATGGACTTGATAAGCATCTCATCAGCCTTAGTCATGCCCTTGGATACAAGTGCTGAATAACCACCGATAAAGTTAACTCCAACTTCCTTGCCTACATCATCGAGAGTAACTGCTATCTCAGCAAAATCTGAAGGAGTCTTGCAGCAAGCGGCACCGATAAGAGCAATGGGAGTTACTGATATTCTCTTGTTAACGATAGGAATACCGAATTCCTTTTCAATATCTTTACCGGTCTTTACAAGATCCTTAGCGTAATTATATATCTTGTCATATATATTCTTTTTAACCGTTTTGAGATCTGAATCAATGCAATCAAGAAGGGAAATACCCATTGTAATGGTTCTTACATCAAGGTTTTCCTTTTCGATCATTTCATTAGTCTCATGAACTTCATTTATATTAATCATTACGTATATCCTCTACGAAAAAAAGTTTTCCTTTTAATAATTGTATTTGTAAACAATTAAATTATTTTACTATAAATAATTTAATTATTCAGAGATTAAATACGATGCATTGAATCAAAAATCTCTTCTCTCTGGCACTTAATTACTACACCAATCTCTTCGCCAATTTGAGCTAACTCATCTGAAATATCGCTGATGGGCTTAGAGCTTTCATTCATATCTGTAATCATCATCATGTTAAAGAAACCACCTGTGATGGTCTGTGAAATATCCTCGATATTTATTTTATTGTTTGCAAGATAAGTACATATTTTAGCTATGATACCTACTCCGTCCTTACCTACAACTGTGATGATTGTCTTTTTCATATATGTATCTCCTTAATATTATATTCTCTAATAATATAAATTCTTAATAGTTAAATATCTAAAAAATAAAGTAATAAATTAATATACAATTTTGTCATATAAACAAAATTTTTATACAAATATCTATATATACATAATTGTATATAAGTATATTAGAATTCGATAATTCTAGATAGTTCACTCTTAGGCGCTACATAGAGCGGAAAGTCATTACCCTCGTATTTATTGTCTGCAAGTGTAATCTCTACTTTAACGGACTCATATGCAAGTTCAGGCATATTGTTATGATCGCTAAGGTGACAAAGCATCAACGATTTAATATCATCATTGAGAAGTTTGGATATGAACTTACCGCAACTCTCATTAGATAAATGTCCGATATCAGATAAAATACGTTGTTTCAGCTGGTAGGAATAAGGTCCAAGTTGAAGCATACGTACATCATGATTAGCTTCGGCAAATATAACATCAAGTTTGCCTAAACCATCTATCAATTCTTCTTCGAAATGACCAAGATCCGTGACTACTGCACCTCTTTTGCCGTCACACTCGAATGAATAACAATATGGGTTAACTGCATCATGATATATCTTATGCGGAGTTATGATCATATCATTAATCCTAAATGATGATAAATCATTAAGCGGATTAAAGCAATCAAAATCATAATCTCCGAGCGATTTTACACCTTTTATATATTCGATTGTCTCATTGGCAGAGTATATGGGTATAGTTCTTTTTCTCTCAAGAACGCCCAATCCCTTAATATGGTCCGAATGTTCATGAGTGACTAATATAGCATCTATATCATCAAGTGATACATCAAGCTTATGAAGTCCGTCTTCTATATTTCTGGCTGATACACCCGCATCTATAAGTATGTGTGTATTATCATTGCCAACATATATGCAATTGCCTGTGCTTGAGCTTGCTATCGAAGCAATTCTCATATCTGTCCTACTCTTCCCAATAGATTTCTATGATATCGCCGGTCTTGATGGGCTCAAGGAATTCTGCTTTTCTACCATTGATATTGGTAATAAGGACAGTTCCCTTAGGATTTTTAAGATCAAAATCTATATGATCAACAACATCGACGAATACATATTCTTCTTTATCTTTTAATATTACTTTTTGATTATTTACACTAACAGTAATAATCTTATTCTTACCTGACTTAGCAGCAGGCTTGGAATCTTCCTTAGATTCAGCAGACTTCTTAGTTGTCTTTTTAGCCTTAGAAGACTTGGTTGATTTTTCTTTTGAAGACTTGTCGTCTGAAGAATCATCTTTTACCTCTGCATTATCTTCTGAAGTTTCTTCTGTATCATTCGAAGTCTCGATATTTTCTGTTTCTACAGAATCAGTTTCTTCGTCAGTTTCATCTTCGCCAGATAGATACTCGTTATCTTCCGGAAGATCTGCATATGTTAATTCTTTTTTCTTTTTAATCTCAAGATTGAATCTGGCATAAACTTGAGTATTCATATCAGCTTCTTCGTTGTTAACGAATACCACTTCATTATCTTTAAGTTCCATATCCAAAAGTTCAAGAACCTGTGATACTTTAAGATAATCAAGAACCTCTACATCATCACCATTTTGAATGCTGTATGAATCAACCTCAATCTCACCATTTACAGTACAAAGATTAGGAAGTGTAACATTCATCTTGTTAACTGTAATCTTAAGTTTAGGATTGGTAGAATTAAGTTTTGCGAGAGTCATCGATCCCGGTTCACCCTTGGTAGAAGGAACAAGATTAATGATATCGTTTGCATGTAATGGAGCGTGTAAATTAGTAAGCTCGGAATTAAGATATACTACACAAGCTTCGCCAAGTTCACCCTTAACAACCTTTTCCTCGCCATTAAGTGTAAATACAAGCGAATCTCCACGACGAGGGAATAAAGCATTATTATCGAGGCCAATCTGCATAACTGCATCTACTACTGCAAGATTTCCGTTATCATATAACTTAAGTCTCTCATCATTAATGGATACATTAACGAATGAGTTATTCTCTTCGTAGAAATGTAAACAGATACCAAGAGGTGTAACGATAAGTGAATCCTTAACAACGGAATCATCCTTAAAGATTATCTTGCCCATTACATCTTCGCCTCTTACTGCAACACGATTAACCTGAATATCCTGTGTCTCAGCAAGGTACTTGGTATAGTTCTCTATTCTTCCACCGCCACCAACAACGAATATAGCGCTGACTTTGTTGCCACCGTTAAGTCTGATAATCTCATCAGAAGCCTGCTTAGCCATCTCTCTGATATGAGAATCAAGTAGTTCGAGAACATCCTTTTTGGATATAGTATTCTTAAGTCCAAGGATATCTTCGTATTCTACTTCATCGGCATGCTCAATACCCTTCTTTATCTTTTCTGCCTCGTTAAATTCAACAAGACAATAATTTGCAATAATCTCAGTTAACGAATCTCCTGCAATAGGAATCATACCGTATGCAACAACGGAGCCATCCTTAGTGATACAAATATCGGATGTACCGGCACCAACATCGACAAGTGCGATATTAAGCATACGGAACTTCTCAGGAATAGCTACTTCGATAGCTGCAATAGGCTCCAATGTAAGATTGGCTACATCAAGTCCTGCAATCTCAACAGCTGCATACAAGCCTTCTACAACGTCATAAGGAAGGAATGTGCAGATCATATCGCACGCAATCTTTCTAGCCTTATGATTTAAGAGATTCAAAATGAACATATCGTTCATGAAGTACTTGATTACGCTCTTACCAACGCAGTAATACTTCTCACCGAATTCGTTTTCACTTTGAAACTTTTTATATGCTTCTTCTACGCCCTTGGATATAAGGTCGAAAACCTGCTCTTCAAGAATAAGAGTCTCGTCATCGTATTCTATTTCAACATGAACTTCCTCAGTCTTAAGAACACGACCAGCGGCTGCGATACATACGTCTTTTAAAGTAATCTTACATTTCTTTTCAAGACGCTCTTTAATCTCACCAACAGTAACAGCAACTTTATTGATATCATGAATCTGACCATCAATCATAGCTCTGCTTTCATGCTCTATTGATTCAATTGCTTTAACTACGAAAGTATCTTTTTCACGATAACCTACAACACCTACAACAGCACGTGTTCCGATATCAAGTCCGAATACAAGTCCTTCTTTAGTTTCCGATGCGCTCATCAATAACCTCCATGACCTCATCAAGTTTTCTTTTTAATGAATCAAAATCAGTATTGTTGTCTATAACCTTCAAGCCGTAATAATCATCTCTGTCAGTAGTATTTAAATAGTCCTCATTCTTCTTTTCGATATAAGAAGAATCATTTTGATTGGCAATTATCTTTTGACATTTCTCGTAAGAATAAGATCTCGAATCCATAAGTCGCTTAATACGTATCTCAGTTTCAGATCTAATCTCCCAGAGTTCATTTAAAATGTCAAAGTAATTATCTTCGCATAAAAGAGCTGCTTCAATAAGAATGTATTTATATTTCATTTCGTTATCTGCTATAGTCTTTTTAATACATTTCTTAACAGCAGGATGTATGATAGCATTCACTTTTTCTTTTAGAGAAGAATCAGAAAAAATCTTATCCGCCATCACTTTTTTATCTATCTCTTTGTCATCACCAACAACATCTTTTCCAAGTAACAAAATGATATCTTCATAGCATTCTCTACCGCGAAGTTTTACTTCGTTACCGATATCATCAGCTTTAATAATCAACGCATTGTAATGACTCTCGAGATAATCAAGCACATATGATTTACCGGAACCTATGCCACCGGTTACACCTATAATATATGCTTTATTTTGCTTCATACCAATTGTCTCCCGTATTAAGCTCTACACTTAAAGGAATAACTGACGAAAAAGCATGTTCCATTTCGTTTCTAAGTATTTCAGATGCTTTTTCTTTTTCATCTTCATATATTTCAAGTAACAATTCATCATGTACCTGAATAAGAATCGATGACTTGAGATTATTCTTAATCAATGAATCTCTAACATTAATCATCGCTATCTTCATAATATCCGCCGCTGTACCCTGAATAGGAGCATTCATTGCTACGCGTTTTCCAAACTCTCTAACCATGAACTGCGAACTCTTAAGTTCAGGAATGGGACGGCGTCTGTTAAAAGCAGTTATCGAATATCCTAAATCAGTTGCGGACTTAACGCATGAATCCAGATAATCCTTAATTCCCGGATATCTTAAGAAGTAATCATTGATATACTTCTCTGCTTCTTTTCTCGATATCTCAAGATCCTGTCCTAACGAAAACGAAGACATGCCGTATATAATACCGAAGTTAACTACCTTAGCAACACGTCTTTGTGAATCGCTGACTTCTTCTATAGGAACATTGAATATTCCTGATGCTGTAGCAGAATGGATATCATTGCCCTTCTTAAATGCTTCTATAAGGCTCGCATCATTGCTTAGATGCGCAAGTATTCTAAGCTCAATCTGCGAATAATCGGCATCCGCAAATATGCAACCATTTTCAGGAATAAATACTTTTCTAAGTTCTCTTCCAAGCTTTGTTCTAACAGGAATATTCTGAAGATTGGGCTCTGCAGAAGATATTCTTCCTGTAGCAGTCACACACTGTAAGAAATGAGAATGAATTCGCTTATCTTCGCCAATAGCATGTTGAAGCGCTACTGCATAAGTGGACTTAAGTTTTGTAAGTGCTCTGTATTCAAGAACCATCTTAACAAAAGGATAATCTGCAGCAAGTTTTTCAAGAACATCTGCGGATGTGGAATATCCTGTCTTGGTCTTCTTGGAATAAGGCATATTCATCTTTTCAAAGAGAATGACGCCTAATTGTTTGGGTGAAAGAATGTTAAATTCCTCACCTGCTTCTTCGTATATCTTTTTGCATAAATCATCTATTGATACCGATAATTCCTGTTCAAAAGAAACAAGCTTTTCTTTATCCACAAGAATACCCTTCTTTTCCATCTCATATAAAACAATGGAAAGAGGCATCTCTATATCAGTAAACAATTCATATTGATTACTTTCCTTAAGATTATCTGTTAATACGCTATATAATCTATAAAGTGCATTTGCATATCTCGAGTTCTTCTCATTAGTTTCAAGATTGGATGTAATGCCGATTCCAAGATATGCATTAATTATAGAATCCAAAGTATAATCTGAAATAATAGGATTAATAACATATGCTGCAATCTGAACTGAGAATAACTTCTTGGTTAACTCTTTTGCATCGCAAGCAAAAGCTTTTTTATCCAACAATTCATATATGGCATTAACATCTTCTGTGATAATACAAACATCATTTGATACAAGATCATTAATCATTGAAGAAAATGAAAACATCTTGGAGATGTAGAAATTACCGCCTTCAAAAGATACATAATCGCCATCTTCTTTTCCGATGTATGAGAAGACTTTTATGTCTTTAATCTTCTGTGAAAAATCCGAGTAAGAATCAAAATCTTCAATTGATGTATATTCAAAATCCTCTTCTTCGATTACAACATCAGCTGACATATTATCTTCGAATCTCTTGAAATAAGACTTAAGATTAAGTTCTCTGATAATGTCGTATCCTTCTTTTGTAAAACGAAGGTCATATTTAATCTCATCAAAAGGTAATTCAATAGGCGCATTAGTCTCAATTGTTGCGAGTTTAAGGCAAAGATACGCAAGGTCCTTGTTATCAATTAATGACTGTTTGATAGAAGCCTTGGAAATCTCCTCTACAGAATCATATATGCCATCAAGCGAATGATACTTAACAATAAGCTCTTCTGCTGTCTTGGCGCCTACTTTAGGAACTCCGGGAATATTATCACTGGAATCACCCATGAGTGCCTTGAGATGAATGAACTCGATAGGATTGACCTTATATTTTTCTATAACGTCCTGAGGATAATAATCCTCTACGGTTGTAACTCCTCTAACCGTCTTGGGAATACGAATCTTGATATGCTCATCAGCAATCTGAAGTAAATCCCTGTCTCCTGATAAAAGAGATACTTCCATTCCTTTTGACGCACCTCTTTTAGCCATGGTACCAAGCAAATCGTCTGCTTCATATCCCTCTAATTCCATGGTCTTGATATTCATACATGAAACAAGCTTTTTGATATAAGGAACCTGCTCTCTAAGTTCGTCAGGCATTCCTTTTCTGGTACCCTTATATGCTTCATACATCTTATGTCTGAATGTAGGTGCATGAAGGTCAAATGCGATAGCCAAAAAATCAGGTTTTTCCTCATCTATGAACCTAAATATGATATTAAGAAAACCGTATACTGCATTGGTATGAAGTCCTGACGCATTGGTTAAATCAGGAACACCGTAAAACGCACGGTTCATTATGCTGTTACCATCTATTAAAAGAAGTTTTTCCATGTAATCTCCAAATTAATAAGCAAAAAGGGTCGATAAGAAAAATCCGAAAAGGAAGGCAAATATAACTATAAGACTACCAATGATAAACAGGAAATTCTTATAAAACTTAGCCTTGTTATATGACTTGTCAATTTTGTCATGAAGCTCGGTATCAAGATCAAAACTGGTGGCAGTGTCGAGGCGCTTTAGACCCTCACTAACCAAGTACTCTATGGACAATTCTTCCATACAGTCTTCACAGCTTCTGACGTGCTCGATAAAATCAACAGTATGACGATAATTTAACGAGTCATCAAGGAAATCCTTTATGTATTTTTTACATTCGTTACAAGTCATATTTTTCCCTAAACCCAATCTCTAATATTTTACTACAAAATGCTTATTTTTTCCATATTTTACAACTAAATACGTAAGCAAAAAGAATTTATAAAAATATAGGGTTAAAGATGCAGAAAATACAAGGAATATCAAATAAATGTTGATATAAAACCAGATTTATGGTAGTATTTGAAACGTAGTTTACAAGCCGGCGTGTCGGAATGGCAGACGAGGCAGACTCAAAATCTGTTGTTGGCAACAACGTGCGGGTTCAAGTCCCGCCGCCGGCATATAAAAAGAGCCTGGAACCAATCAAATGGTACCAGGCCTTTTATTTGTCTAATTATTTGGATTATATATCTTTCTACTCTAACCCAATCTTAAATGAATCTTTATCGTTATTGACGATAAATAAATCAAGTGTATCGATATCAGTATCATCAGGAATCTCGTAAACAAGATCAAGTTTAACAGAACTTCCTGCAGGAATTGTATCCTTAAACATCGTCATGATTGTGTTAAGAGGTATAAAATCAGGCGTAAACTTCTTCTCACCGTTAATCTTGATTCTGTATTTAGCCTTAATCTTGGATAAATCAAGCTCCACATCTTCCGAAGATGTGTTGCTAACATTAAAGCTAATTACAAGAAGTGAAGAATTCTCATGAGCAGAATATCCGAATCCAAGGTCTTCTATATCCATAGGATATACATTTCCTGTCTCGTATCCTACATATTCAAATGATACGTTCTCGAGTTCCATTATTGAAGCCATATCTGCAGGTGTATACGCCTTTTCAACAACTTCGGTAGGTGTCGAAGATGAAGAAGAATCCTCTTCTGCCTTCTTTTTCTCTTCTTTTAACTTTTGTTCTTCTTCAATCTTTTTAAGTTCTTCCGCTTTTCTGGCTTCTTCAGCAAGAGCAGCTTCTTTTTCTTCCTCGTCAAGAAGTCTCGATTGATAAGATACATCATTTTGGATTACAGCATCCGCCATGTATCTGACAACCATCTTCTCCTCTTCCTCAGTCATCTCTGGAATTGCATTGAAGCATCCTGTAAGAGGAATCAAGAAAGATGCACTTATAAGAATTGTACTAATTACCCTTTTATTCAAAATAGCACCTCATCTAAATCTCTTAGATTATATCATAATGACAATCATCTAACAAATATATCGGATATCTATTACTTTTCCTTAAAGTAATCAAGTTTAAGATTAGTCTTATAAAAGTCCTTGGCACTACATCCCGCTCTACCACCACCGGCGCAAGCACACGCACAGGCGCAAGCACAGGCACATGATGAATGAGCGCATGATGAACGATGTCCTCCACCGCCTCTTGATGAAGAAGATCTCTGAGACTTAATATATGAACCCAATGAAGTCTTATGAGGAACTACAATTGTACTTACATGAACATAAGTATTGGGTCTGCTTGATACCTGGTAACTACCATTATCAGAATGTTTAAAAATCTCATCCTTGATTTCAGAAAACTTCTTAGGTACCTTGGTCTCTTCAACTTTAGTCTTAGACTTAATAAGATTGGTTCCACAATATGCACAGGCTTCTTTACCCTCTTGTCTTGGTGCACCACAGTTAGGACAATTAGTCATGTACTCTACAACTGTTCTGACAACCTTGGTTCCACTTTTGAATCCGGAACTCATTGTCCAACCTAAAAGGTCGCATAAAAATTTAATGCCAAGAGGGAAGCCAAAGCAAAATAATAAAACAAATGTCCCATAACAGCATGATGGCAAGAATGTAAAAATATTATCATCATCGCTTGTAGTTGTTCCACCGCCTTGTGAATCCTCAGCTTCTACTGTTTCAATAAAATTAAAAGCATCGTTTTTATAAGATACAGCTATCGGGAATTTATCACCTTTATTAAGATTGGTCTCCCATACAAGATAATCACCATCTATGGTGTATGCAGGAGACGCAGCTTCAACCTTATCCCTATTCCATCTGATAGTAAGCTTATCTACAACAATGTCATCAAACCAACCGGGAGTAAACTCGTATACAGTCTCTCCGTCTGTAAGCTTGTTCATTGTATACATATAATCTTGAACTAAGTTAAACTCAATGGGAACAATCTCGTCCTTATAATAATCCCTATCAAGATCAATCCTTACTCCGGAGCCCTGAGACGTCGTATATTTGATGTTTTTAACACATGATGCTGATGAATCAATACTTACATAATGCTTATTGGGAGTACCGATAATAACCCATGAAAGAGGACCATCAGATGTGGAATCAAGTACTTTCCAATCAATGTGATAAAGCATGTTTAAAGTACCATCTTCGTTAACATCAATGGTTACTTCGTAATTAACAATCTCATCAAGATCCTTAGCCTTAGCTGACATAGGAATTGATAAAACTGTCGAAAAGAATAATACTAGACCTAAAACTAGACTAAATACTCTAAAGATATTTAATAATCTTATGTTTTTAGATGAACTATAATTTATTCTATTATTCATTATCTTTGCCCTCCTTTGAAGATTTTCTTAGAGGACATTTGCCTTCCATCTTAGCAGAATAATTTCTTCTAACGATACAATTGTCGTTATCCCAGATACTATCCCACTCGTCATTCAAGATATCTCCAAGTGCATCGTCTGATAGCCAGCTCTGGCAGGGAACAACTTTTCCAGAAGGTGTAATTGCCATATTGGAAAGACAAGCACCGCATGTAGGAGGATTGAGCCCTATAGAATCACAGAATTCATTCTCAACCCATCCGGGAGAAGTAAAGCTAATCTCCATACCGTTATCAGCACAGTACTTAGTAGCTTTTGTAAGTATATTTTTAATCTCATCAGATGATAACTGAAGTTTTTCTGATGATTCAAGTTCAGCATTACCCGTAGTAATAAGCCCTGAACATGTTACATATAACACTCCGAGCCCATGTAAGAACTCAAGTGTAGTAAGATAATCTTTGTTAAGGGTACAAAGAGGTGTATTAATACTTACACTAATACCGGCCTCAAGTGCATTCTTGATTCCATTAACTGTATTATTGTATTGTTCCGCTCCAACCAACTGATTGTGTATTTTTTCATCAGATGAATAAAAAGTAATCTGCATACTATCCAAAGAAACTGCTTTTAATTTATCGCAGTATTCCTTAGTAAGAACAATACCATTGGTGTTTAGTCTTGTAACAAACCAGCTTGCGTATTCAATGAGTTCTGCAAGATCTGCTCTCATAGTAGGTTCGCCACCTGTAAATGTAAGCTGAGGTATTCCTATAGCCTTACATTTATCAATAATCTTCTTCCAACTCTCGGTATCAAGCTCGCTTTCATTGGCTCTGGCCTGTCCTGCAGCATAGCAATGAACACACTGCTGATTACAGTTCCATTTTCCATTCTTTTCCATCGCAGATACCATAAGGTCCATACGATGAGGAGCCTTCATATACTGAGCATATTCGCCAATGCTCATATATCCTATTTCTTCATCTACTTTCTCACGATACGCAACCTGCTTGAAAGTATTCATGATTCTGAATAAATCTTTCTTGATAAAAGACTTAGGAAGTAAAGGATATATCTTCTTAATAGTCTTACAAGTCTTATTAAGAATATCCTTAAAATCTTCTTCTGTAATCTCTCGACCATTATATTCATTAACCTGTTCAATGAACTCTGTCAAAAGAATACTCCATGAGGTATAAACAGGAATAATATCCTGTCCGTTAATGATAGCAACACTGGGTCCTATTTCATCATCCTCCATCTTAGGCGGAACAAGATGAATACGTACAACGCCCGGTCCTTCAGGATTGAGCGTAGTATGATGAACCTCATTAAAATGTGCTCTCGCATATTCCAATACTTTTTTACTGTTTTTCATCTTTCTCTCTCAAATAATACATATTCCTGGATTTACACAACATAAGTATTATACCATAAACTAAAGAAAAAAACCGTATGAGTGTTAAACAATCATACGGTTATAATCATATATTTTATTAGTCCATTAAGTAGGCAATTCAAAGAAGAATGTTACGCCATTACTCTCGTTTTTAACGCCATACTTCATATCCAGGTTTTCCATAATAGCTTTTACAATGGAAAGACCTATACCGCTTCCGCCATAGTCACGGCTTCTGGCTTTATCAGCCTTATAAAATTTCTCCCAGATATGCTCAATATCGTCTTCAGCGATATTATTACCTGTGTTAAATACATTGACTCTAATCTTTTTATCTTCAACTTCTTCAATGCTGACTTTAATAATCTTTTCATTCATGCAGTAATGAATTGCATTGGATAAATAATTGGATATAACTTCCTCAATCCTAAATTCATCGGACCATACAAATATAGAATCATCAAACTTGTTAAATTCAACTTTGATATCATCCTGCTTAAAGAATATTTCGTTGGAAGTAATCTTATTATTAATGAGTTCTACGATATCGAATCTCTCAATATCGCTCATCTTGTTACCAAATTCAAGTTCAGAAAGTGAAGTGAGTTCTTTTACCAGAGCATTCATCTTACAAGCTTCATCGATAATAACACTAAGATAATAATCCTGCGATTCTTTATCCTCGGATATGCCTTCTTTTAAACCCTCTGAATAACTCTGTATTAAAGCTATAGGAGTCTTTAATTCATGAGATACATTGGATAAGAATTCCTTACGCATTATCTCAATTTCTTCTTTTTGCTGGATATCATTTCTTAGTGAATTATTGGCAGATTTTAATTCAGATATAGTTTTCTCTAGTTTCTCCGATAATGTATTAATGTTATCTCCAAGTTCATCAAGTTCTATGATGCCGTTGTCTTCGTATCTTGCATCAAAATCGAGATTAGCCATACGGGAAGAAATCTCTGTAATCTTGTAAATAGGCTTAGAAATAAAATTGGTAATGATAATAGTAATAAATAATCCAAATGCAAGAACAATGAGTCCCGAATAAAGCATGAATCTATTTGCAATTGCGGTACTTTCCTTGATATTATCAATCGTACAAACGATAAAGAACTTCTCGCCGTTTTGTAATTCTCCGTAAAGTTCCATTATCTCACGTCCTAAGACAGCTCTTGTCCTTATCGTATGATTATCCTTAGTAAATACATAGGAAGGATCATCCAAATCTTGAAAAATCTTAGATTTTAATTCTCCGAAACTATTGAGTTCATCAGGAACACTGAAAAAAGAACCGTCATTGTTTTTCACAAATACGGATATTTCAGATACATCACATACAGCAGATAATTTGTCCAAGAATTCTTCGTTATTCAAAGAATTGCTAAAAGAAGCATCATCTAAAAGTTTGTATACAGTATTAATATCGTGTTTTTTGCTGACTATATAGAATCTCTTGAAGAACAAAACATTAGCGAGCATACAGATAAACAGTATGCCCGTTAAGAAAAATAAGAAAATCCAAGTAAATTTACTTCTAATCGACCGTTTCAAATTTGTAACCTATTCCCCAGATAGTTTTAATATACTTTCCCTTTTCACCAAGTTTGGATCTGATCTTTTTAACATGAGTATCGATAGTACGATCCTCACCATAATAATCGTAATTCCATACATTATTAAGAATCTTCTCACGGGAAAGCGCTATTCCTTCATTTTCAAGGAAATAAGCAAGCAATTCAAATTCTTTGAAAGAAAATTCAGTTGTCTTACCATCAATAGTAACAACATGTGTAAGCTTATTCATGATGATACCTGCTTTATCGAGAATATCATCACTGCTTACGCCCTGAGTACGTCTAAGAACAGCCTCTACTCTTGCAACCAAAATCTTGGGAGAAAAAGGCTTAGAAATATATTCATCAACGCCAAGTTTAAATCCAAGCAGCTCATCGGATTCATCAGTCTTAGCTGTAAGCATAATAATAGGAACCTTGGAATCCTTTCTAATCTGCTTACATACATCCCAACCATCAAGTTTGGGCATCATAACATCAAGAATAATAAGATCAACATCAGTGTTCTTATAATATACGTCAAGCGCTTCTTCGCCATCAGCAGCCTCTATTACTTCATAACCGCTGTTAACAAGGAAGTCCTTAACGATCTTTCTCATTCTCTGTTCATCATCAACTACAAGAATCTTATTCTTCATATCCACCCCATATACGTTGTTCAAACCATCAATTACAAAACCATTTTAACTGTAAATGATGAAAAAAGTTTGAACAAATCAATCATCATAAGTAATATTTAACTCTGCCTCTTTTTCTTTTACCGCTCTTTCACGTTCTGTAAGTTCTTGATCCCATGAAGAATACTTATCTATAAGTACATTCTCATAATTAATTATATTAGGGTTCTTGGAAGTAGCTGTAATCACAAAGAATACAATGACTATAACCACCAAAACAAGATTAATGAATAAAGACCATCTGAATAATGCTATATTCTTTTTAGCATCTTCTTTGTACTTTTTGATATCATCGTTTTTCTCATCGTTTCTTGCTTTGTTTTCATTAACAATAACAGGAATCGGAGGCAGTTTGTCGAAATACGATGAATCATCTTTAAGTATATTGCGGGTCTTTTTCATGAATTCCATTCCGACAGGAGTTCTGAATGTATTCTTTTCTATACTCTTGTTATAAACTTTGTACAGAATTTCATTATCGGCATTGACAAGCTTCTCGTTAAGTCTGTCAATCTTATCCTTTTCCAAGCGTGCAACATTGGCTTCTTCCATAGAAGAAAATGCGTAATCATCAACAACAAGTTCTTTACTCATATTCCATCCTCAATAATCAATTATAAATTTTCAATACATTATTATAATCGTTGCAATTATCAATGCTTTAATATTTATACAATATACGTGAATTATTCTAACACTATTAAGACTATTTTTCAAAAAAAATGAGCAGGGCAAAAACCCTGCTCATATATATCAAATATGATATTAAAATTATAACTGAGGACCTGCAGCAACAAGTGCCTTACCAGCATCGTTAGTCTCGTACTTCTTGAAGTTCTTGATGAATCTCTCAGCAAGATCTTTTGCCTTAGCATCCCACTCGGAAGCGTCAGCATATGTATCACGAGGATCAAGGATTGCAGGATCAACTCCGGGAAGTTCTGTAGGTACTTCGAAATCGAATACAGGAATCTTCTTTGTAGGAGCCTTGTTAACGTCACCGTTAAGGATTGCATCTATGATACCACGAGTATCCTTAATAGAAATTCTCTTTCCTGTTCCGTTCCAACCTGTATTTACAAGGTAAGCCTTAGCTCCACTCTTCTGCATCTTCTTAACGAGTTCCTCACCGTACTTTGTAGGATGTAACTCAAGGAATGCCTGTCCGAAGCAAGCTGAGAATGTAGGTGTAGGCTCTGTAATACCACGCTCTGTACCAGCAAGCTTAGCTGTGAAGCCTGATAAGAAGTAGTACTGTGTCTGCTCAGGTGTAAGGATTGATACAGGAGGAAGTACTCCGAATGCATCAGCTGAAAGGAAGATAACATTCTTTGCATCAGGACCAGCTGAAATGCCGTTAACCTTCTTAACGATGTTATCGATGTGATCGATAGGATATGATACACGTGTATTCTCTGTAACTGACTTGTCAGCGAAATCAATCTTTCCGTCAGCAGCTACTGTTACGTTCTCAAGAAGAGCATTTCTCTTGATAGCGTTGTAGATGTCAGGCTCAGATTCCTTATCAAGGTTGATAACCTTAGCGTAGCAACCACCTTCGAAGTTGAATACACCATTGTCATCCCAACCATGCTCATCATCACCGATGAGAAGTCTCTTAGGATCTGTAGAAAGTGTTGTCTTACCTGTTCCTGAAAGACCGAAGAAGATAGCTGTGTTCTTACCTTCCATATCTGTGTTAGCTGAGCAGTGCATAGAAGCGATGCCCTGAAGAGGTAAGTAGTAGTTCATCATAGAGAACATACCCTTCTTCATCTCGCCACCGTACCATGTATTTAAGATAACCTGCTCACGGCTTGTTGTGTTGAATGCAACACATGTCTCTGAGTTAAGACCAAGTTCCTTATAATTGTCAACTTTTGCAAAAGAAGCTGTGTAAACTACGAAGTTAGGCTTGAAGTTTGCAAGTTCTTCCTCTGTAGGCTGGATGAACATGTTCTTAACGAAATGAGCCTGCCAAGCAACTTCCATGATGAAACGAACTGCCATTCTTGAGTCCTTGTTAGCACCACAGAAAGCATCCATAACGAAAAGTCTCTTGCCATTAAGTTCCTTCTTAGCGAGATCCTTAACAACTGCCCATGTCTCTTCTGTCATGGGATGGTTATCGTTCTTGTATTCCTCAGATGTCCACCAAACAGTATCCTTTGAATTTGCATCCATAACGATATACTTATCTTTAGGTGAACGACCGGTATAGATACCTGTCATAACGTTTACTGTGCCGAGTTCTGTCTCAACACCTTTTTCGAAGCCTGTAAGTTCGGGCTTCATTTCCTCTTCATATAAGAACTCATATGAAGGATTGTGGATAATCTCGCTGGCATTAATACCATACTGAGTTAAATCGATTGCCATAAATGTATCTCCTTTAATATATTATTTTTTACATATCCTTAATAAAACAGGATTATTCGCACCGTATCAAATTATAAGAAAAACTAGGTTCAAAGTCAAGAAACTTTATGGGGTTTGATATTTCTTTAACAAAAAGTTAACAACTATGAATAATTATTGAACAATCAGCATTTTGACTGATATTCATCGAGCCATTTAAGTTCCCTATCACTCATCTCGTCTCTCAATATCAATTCTTCATCAAGAGGAACGTAAGTCAGGCATTCAAAACATAAAAATCTTCCATCGGGTGTCTCGCACTTTTCCTTAACAAGCAATATATTCTCAAGTCTTATACCATACTGACCCTCTCTATATATACCGGGTTCGTCCGAAACAAGCATACCCGGCTTCAATACTGTCTCTCTTCTTGAAGGGTTAGTCATCCATCTGATTGCATGATTGCCTTCATGTACTGATAACATATATCCAACTCCATGGCCGGTACCGCATTTATAATCATCGCCCTCTTCCCACATGGGTTCTCTGGCTAAGATATCAAGGTTAATTCCTGTACAGCCTTCAATGAAAACAGCATTCATTAGAGTAAGCATACCTCTAAGGACTCGCGTATAATCATGTTTCATCTGCTCTGTAGGAGTACCAATGGCGATTGTTCTTGTTATATCTGTGGTTGCACCCTGCCACTGTCCGCCGGAATCTACAAGGTAAAGATTGTCTTTTAGAATCTTGGAACAAGCATCCTTCTTAGATTCATAATGCATCATGGCGCCATTGGGTCCGCTGGCTGATATGGTATCAAAAGAAAGGTCATAACAATCCTCATCATCAAGGCGCATCTTATCGAGTTTAACCATCAGGTCATACTCGTTTAATTTACTAACATCTTCTTTTTTTACATCTTCAAGAAAAGCTTTTACTATCTTATTATCCTTAGCATATGCTTTTTTGATATTCTCAATCTCGATATCATTCTTAATAGACTTGTTTAATGATACATTACAATCATCATTAACAAGCTTATAACCCTTACTAAGAAGTATGCCTGCGTATTTTGCTGGGAATCTGTCAAATAAGAAGCAAGCCGTCTCCTTATTGGGAAGTGTATTGAGATACACATCAAAATTATCATAATAGAATGTACTAACACCTATCTTATTAAGCTCATTAAGCGTATCTTCAATAGCATCCTTATTCTCAGAATTGTCATTAATATAATAAAAGTAAGCAGCTTCCTTTTTTGTAATCATTACATAACAAAAGGCAACAGGATTGTACTTGATTGCATTACCTCTTATGTTCATAAGCCACATGTTGGAATCAAGTGATGCGCTGAAATAATAATCAATATTCTTATCATTAAGATATTTTCTGACTTTCTCTATCTTACTTGTTACACTCTCACCTGTTAACTTATCATCAAGCATCTTGATAGAGTCGTCAGGATTCATCTTAGGATAAAACTTACCGTATGCTTTTTTGTAAGCATCTAAGAATATACAGTTATCCTTATCCGAATATTCAATTCCATAATCCGCTAATTCTTTGTATGAAAATACAAGATCTGAAGCACCTACTGTCTTACCTGAATTCACTAGATCTGTTACAAAAGACTTAATGCTGGGATATCCGGGCGTAGATAATTTCATAAGCTTAATGCCTGTATCTTTTAACTGATTCTCAGCCTGAATAAAATATCTGCCATCAGTAAAAAGATATGCATCATCTTTTCCAACTATCAATGTACCGTTGGATCCATCAAATCCGCTTATTAAGGTTCTGAACTTATAATATTCATTAACATATTCGCTCTGGTGAGGGTCGCAATCCTTAAATATAAAGTAATCAAAGCCCTGCGAAGCCATCTCTTCCCTTATACAATCCAAAAGTCCCATAATTCTTCCCCTTTATGTAAACCATTTTATTTATATTCTTTTACTCTTTACTAATTGAAATTAAATATGTTATATTATTAATACCGACGATTTATATTATGTTTACCTTCATGGTTACATTCACCTTGAATAATAATTCTAAGTATCGTCTCATTAATACCATTTTGAATGATTTTTATACGATTATTCTAAGCCAAAATCGCCAGTTTCGAATTGATTTCGAAAAAGAGTTGCTTTTGACATTTTTATTATACACACATTTCTAATGATAACACAGATTAATCATTAGATGTACAATTAGTTATTTGCTATCAATATTACTTACAGAGAGGGGGCTATCAATGGACAGCAAACATTGTGAAATTACACCGGAAATCGTAGAACTTGCCAAAATTTGTCAGCAAAAAAATGTTATAGATAACGAATTATTCGTTCAATACGATGTAAAAAGAGGTCTTCGTGACTTAAATGGTCGCGGTGTATTAACAGGCCTTACTCATATTTCAGACGTCAGAGCCAATAAGATTGTTGACGGTGAGCAGATTCCCCTTCCCGGAGAATTGTTTTATCGTGGTTACAATGTAAAAGATCTTGTTAACGGCTTTTATAACGATAACAGATTTGGTTTCGAGGAGATAACATATCTCTTACTTTTCGGAAGCCTTCCCAATAAGCTTCAGCTTGAGTCATTCAATAATATATTGGCTGATTACAGAACTCTTCCGACCAATTTCGTTAGAGATATCATCATGAAAGCACCAAGTAAGGATATGATGAATACACTCGCACGAAGTGTACTCACACTCTATTCCTACGATGACAGAGCTGATGATGTATCGCTTCCCAATGTATTAAGACAGTGCTTACAATTAATTGCGCTCTTCCCTGAGTTTGCAATATACGGCTATCAGGCTTACAGTCATTATCATGACGGTAATTCTTTATTCATTCACCGTCCTAATCCTGAACTCTCAACTGCCGAGAATATACTATTACTCTTAAGACCAGACAGTAAGTATACTCCTCTTGAAGCTAAGCTTTTAGACCTTGCTTTGGTTCTTCATATGGAGCATGGCGGTGGTAATAACTCGACATTCACAACTCATGTTGTTACTTCAACACTCACTGATACATACTCTGCTATTGCAGCTGCTATCGGTTCACTCAAGGGGCCTCGTCACGGTGGTGCTAATATCAAAGTTGTTCAGATGTTTGAAGAGATGAAGAAGGAAGTTAAGGATTGGGAAGACGATGAAGAAGTAAGCAATTACTTAAGAAAACTTCTTCATAAGGAAGCTTTCGATCATTCCGGACTTATCTACGGTGTCGGACATGCTATTTACTCAACAAGCGATCCTAGAGCATGCGTATTCAAGAAGTATGTTGAGATGCTCTCATCTGAAAAAGGACTTGATAAAGAATTCGCTTTATACTCTAAGGTCGAAGAACTCGCTCCCAAGATTATCGCATCAGAAAGAAAGATGTATAAAGGCGTATGTATAAATGTAGACTTCTATTCAGGATTCGTATACAGCATGCTTAATCTTCCTACAGAGCTCTTCACTCCAATGTTTGCTATTGCCAGAATCGTAGGTTGGTCAGCGCATCGTATGGAAGAATTATCCAACAACGGAAAAATCATTCGTCCGGCTTACAAGCCTATATGCGAAGATGAAGTATATGTTCCCATGAACAAGAGATAATACTAAAATATCAATAAAGCAAAAAACTCAGGCGCATCGCGCCTGAGTTTTTATTTTTAATCTTAAACTATTTAATATAACTATTTAATATAACTACTTGAGTTCCGCTTCAATGTTCTTTAAGTTGTACGTTAATGACATATGTCTGTCATTCGATACATCCTGCCATGTCGTAATGATACGCTTTGCAATCTCTCTCGCATCCTCTTCAGATGCATCCATAAGAAGTGTTACATACTGGAATGATGAATAAAGAGTTGTAACATCTCCTTTTCTTAGAGATACAACAATCGCTCTCTCAACCTCATTCATAGCAACTTCAAGTTCCTCAGTTGCCAATTTTTCAGGTCCTGTATGAGTAAGAGTTAACAGGATAATCCATACATTCTGATTGGATCTTGAAATTGTTCTCTGAACGAAATGAACGATATTCTTGAATCCTTCATATTCAACTCTAAGTGCACCGTTATCAAGATCTTTTTCCTTGATAATATTCTCAAGGCGATTCATATCCTGCTCGGAATTGAAATTATCTATTGTTGAATTAAGATATTCTTCTCTCTGCTTGTAGTAATGATAAAAATCCTTACCGTTTTGCTTAACGAAATAAAGCGCTTTGTCAGCTCTATTGTATAACGTAAGCATATCTGTTCCGTCTTCGGGAGCAACTGAAATACCGATTGAAACTGTAGGATTGTAAGAAGCTTCTTGTTCATCCTTCATATCACGATGAACTTCGATGAGTATCATCTCACAATATGTATTAATCTCTTCGTCTGTATAGTCACCCTTAAGGAATACAGCGAATTCATCACCGCCAAGTCTGGCAGCAATATCCTTGGGACCAACTTTATTCTCAAGAATGCGAGCAAACTTACATAAGAGATTGTCACCAAATACATGGCCATAAGTATCATTGGCTTTCTTAAAATTATCTACGTCAAAGATAATGAAAACGCCTCTGTTCTTATTGATAAAATATCTCTCCATATCATCTTCGAGATATTTTCTGTTCCATATATTGGTAAGCGGATCCTTTTTAGCAGAATTGGATAAGTTCTTACGGAGATCCTCAATCTGAAGAATCTTTTCGATACGAGAAAGCATAATATCGGGTTCAAAAGGCTTAAGGATGAAATCCATCGCACCCATTTTAAGACCTTTAATCTCGCTCTCTCTTTTATCATCAACAGTTAAAAATACAACAGGAATATTGGATGTCTCTACATTACTCTTGATATGTTCGAGAGTCTCATAGCCATCCATACCGGGCATTCTAACATCCAAAAGGATAAGGTCAGGCTTAGCTTTTTTAAGAAATTCAAGTGCCTGGGCACCGGATTTAGCCATAGAAAGCTGATATTTATCCTTTAATACATCGCCTGCTACTTTTAAGTTGGTTGTTACGTCGTCAACGATTAGTATATGCTTCTTTGTTTCCATAGAGTCCTCTGCGATTATAGATTTAAGAATGACGAAACTTCATCTTTCATCTTGTCCTTGTCGCAAACAATATCATGAAGAACTTTAGCTTCTCTTATATCTTCAACTGCCTTAGGAATAGGAAGCTTAGATATCTCGTTAAGCTTGTCTACAAGTTCGAAATCCCCTTCTTTATGATCGCCGCCATCAATAGAATTAAGTACGGCTCTCGTGAACTTGTAAGGTGATGCTGTAGATACTATAACTGTCTTAGTATCATCATCGTTATTCTTTAAGTACTCATCATATACAGCACTAGCTACTGCAGTATGAGTATCCATTACATATCCAGTCTTATCAAACACATTCTTAATGCGTTCGGAAACCATCTTTTCTGAAGCAAATCCGCCAATAAAGGATTCATCGATGAACTCCTTCATTTCCTTGGTTACTTCATACTTACCTGTGGTCTTAAGATTATCCATAAACTTCTTATCAGCTTCGCAGTCCATGCCGCATGATAAGAATACAAGTCTTTCAAAATTGCTCGAAATAAGAATGTCCATTGAAGGTGATGTAGTCAAAATGAAATCTCTATTCTTGTCATATACAGCAGTCTTAAAGAAATCATACAATACCTTATTCTCGTTTGAAGCACAGATAAGCTTATTAACAGGAAGTCCGATGCACTTAGCAAAATATCCTGCAAGGATATTACCGAAGTTACCTGTAGGAACTACGAAGTTAATTAAGTCTCCCTCTTCAATCTTACCGTTTCTAAGAAGTGAGCAGTAAGCGTGTACATAATATACAACCTGAGGAATAAGACGTCCTATATTGATGGAGTTAGCTGAAGAGAATCTGTGACCTGACTCGATTACAGCCTGGTTAAACTCTTTATCAGAAAAGATGTTCTTAACTCCTGTCTGAGCATCATCAAAGTTGCCTCTGATACCAACAACCTTAACATTATCACCCTTCTGAGTTACCATCTGCTTTTCCTGGATGGCAGAAACGCCTCCCTTGGGATAAAATACACAGATCTTGCAATTCTCAACACCAGCAAAACCAGCCAAAGCGGCCTTACCTGTATCACCTGATGTAGCTGTGAGGATAACTATCTCTTCATTGATGTTATTCTTTTTAGCTGATACTTTCATAAGATAAGGAAGTATGGAAAGAGCCATATCCTTAAAAGCGATTGTAGAGCCATGGAATAACTCAAGATAATAAGCATTATCAACAAATGATAAAGGAGCAATCTCCTCAGTATCGAACTTGGAATCATACGCATGCTCGATACAATACATTAACTCTTCTTTTGTAAAATCAGTAAAGAAAAGCTTCATTACCTCATATGCAATGCCCTTGTAATCGAGCTTAGCCAGTTCATCAAGGCTTAAATCAAGTGAGGGAAACTCGCAAGGCATGAATAATCCGCCATCATCAGCAAGACCCTTAATAATAGCATACGATGCAGGAAACTTTCTTGAATCGTCTCTGGTACTTTTATATAATATTTCCATGGGATAACTCCTAGATATACAATAATTTAATTTTGTGATATTTATATTAACAATCTAAATAATTAATATATTGTTATTAAAATCTCAAAATACTTCAAGTAATTATAACACAAAGAATTTATAAGTGAAAAGATTTTATTAATTTCGGTAAAATGATACAATACAGCTATGAAATCTAAAGGAATCTTTGAAACAAAAAGAAAAGACAATTCAACATATTACAGGGTTTCGATATATGTAAACAAGAAGCATATATCACTCGGAAGCTTTGATATATTCGAAGATGCAGTAACCTGTTACGACAGTGCCAATAAGATCTTGGATGATGCAGAGCACCTATTCACACCGGATAATTACGACAGTGCACTCAAAATATCTTTTGAGAAATATATCGTTCTTCTCAACTATAGAGACAATAAGCTCTATATAGCAAACCCTATATATCTTAAGCCTAACTTTTTTGAGTATTATATAACCAAAGATACAATACTTAAATTCGATAAGGATGATCTCTTCTACTATTCCGATAAAAAAATATCCAAGCGAGGAAACCATTACTACTGTCATGAGTACGGATTACAGATTAATATCAATGACCGATACGGTATACCTCCCTATGCTGTAATCGGAAGAGACTATATATTCAAAAATGGTGATACTACAGATTATCGCTATTCAAATATCGAAATAGTTAATAAGTATCATGGCGTATCCAAAGTAAATAAAAAAGGAAAAATCGTCTACGAAGTAAAGGTACATGTAAACGGTTATCTAAAGGTAGGCGATTATAAGGATGAGATAACAGCTGCCATTGCTTACAATAAAGCATGCGATATCTTATCAAAGAATGCAGATAAAGGATTTATATCGAATTATCCTGATGTCAATCCAAAGGAATACGCAACAATCTACTCAGAGATTCAGATTCCAAGAAAATTTTATGATTTATAATTTATTCGAACAAAAATACCTCGTCATCGACGAGGTATTTATTTAAGCAATTTGAAAATTTGATTCTAGTAATTCAGATTATTGTCTAGTAATTCTAATAACAGCCTTAGCATCCTCGCCGGATCCTGAAATGCTTACAACTTCTACCGAATATCCAAAATCAGATCCATCATCAAATTTTCCTTCAAAGAAAAATTCCTTGTATTTATCTACAGTAAACACATCTCCAGCCTGGAAGAAATCTGAATCATTAACATATCTGCATTGATTATCTAAATTTGTAAATGTATTTTTAGCTCCTCTTTGCAAAAGTTCTATGTTATAGAAACCATTCGCGCTATACGCATTAGCAAAATGAATTGTTCCAATGGGACAAGGTTCCATATCAGGATACATTGATGAAACATAATCTCTATATTCCATTCTAGCATCAACATGATATATACGGACACCGGGACGAGCTCCTATATCAATTCCGGCTTGATGAGCATTAAGTGCATTAACACCTACGTCATCGAATAAATCTATCATAAGATATTCTGTAAAAGGATCATCCATTGTAGAGCCAACAGCTGGTATGGCAATCATATCACCTGTTTTACTCATTACTCCGATTTCTACATCAACAGACTCGCCTTCATTTAGATTCTGTACAATAGTCGGTTCAATCCAACCAACCGAATACTTCGAATATGCATTCCAATCTCCATAGTTATTAGACTGCATATCATATCCACCAACAGCATTAATACCGGTATATCTGACATCATAATAATCAATAAGACCTAATATATGACTGAACTCATGAATTAAAGTATTATCAGAGAAAAGCTGACGGTTGATTGTAACAGCACCATTGACACAAGGCTTATCATGTGTGCCGGCATATTCGCTTCCGTATGTTTGCCTATAACATATTGCTCCTTCAAACGATATGATATTATATGAACCATCTGGTCTAGGTGAACCTGAATTCATAAATATAACAGCATCAAAATATCCATTATTATCTTGATCAAAAGAGCCAAAATCTATATTCGGATATTTTCCATACATCCAATCCAATACTTCTTTAAAGAATTCTTCGTCTAAACACTGCTCTCTATAATCAGTAAAATTGTATGGTGCCTGATACCAATCAGTCATATATGTATTTATAGAAAATTTTCCATATGAAACCTGATCAAAATAATCACTTAAAGAAAACTGTCCCTTAGGAAGTTCAGATGTATGATCGACTATATTGCCACTTTCGTCAATCACTTTTCCTAGGTAAGCTCTGTACTCATCAAGATTAGCATCCGTAGCGTTTTCAGGTTCATCCTGCCAAGCTATAGGAATAGCCAAAACTTTTAAATCACCCTTAGCTTCCGGAAATGCATAAGGAACAAGATCGTGCATTGTGTTAGCTGTAGTATAAAGAGGAAGTATCTCCGGTTTTACATCAAAAGTCTGTTTTCCCATTTTTACAACAACGGAATCTCCCGGAGATAACTTTGCTGTAGACCTATCTCTGATTGAATTATCGCTTCCTTTTATACCCTGAACTTCGAATTTTCCACAATCAGATATATTGCAAGTATAGCTGGGCGTACCAGCTGCTATAGATTCTTTTAATTGGTCAAGAGTAAACGGATATTTTTCATGTTTAAGGTCAGGTACTGCCCACATATAGAAATTAAAAATCCCATTTTTAGGATCATATACTTCTCGACCCATGTCATATCTTTCACCCTCAAGATAATATCCATAAAACTCAGAATCAAGGAATACTTCCCTGAATTTAGTAGGCTCATTATCTTCTTCATAAACTATATATATGTCTGAAAGAACAACATCATTTTTAAAAGTAAATCCTTGGACACCGCCGAAAGGAGTATCGCACCCAACCCCAATAAAATTAGGTTGAAAATCCAAAAGTGAATAATCAGGAAATTCAGAAGGATCCTGGGTATAATCCCTTGTATAGCGGCCATATCCAACTGTATATACAAAATTTTCAGGTGAATCCGGATTAGTATCAAAATTTATATCATATGCGCCAAATGTATTAATCCAGTTATCCGAGTCTCCAGGCTGAGATACAATAGGATCTGCGCTAAAGATTCTACCTACACTGTCAAGACTTACAATAACACCTGTTTTATGTAATGTAACTTCGTCCTCACCTACAGTAACATCATATCCCCAGAATCTTACAGGTTTGCCATCCGGGCCTTTTGCTTTAAATATAACAGTATTATCATCTCTATATTCAACGCTAGATTCATCAATATCCGACAAAGCATTCCAAGTCTTAACATTATCATAATCAATATCGTAATTAAAAAAACTCTTAATACTTCTATATGCGCCGTGATAATTTTCCCACGATTCACTTAACCACCAACCGAAAAGACAATAATCTTCCTCAGGAAGTGTTCCATCATTAGGCCAATCAACATCAGGATCAGTAGTTGGATTATTGTTATTATTTTGTTTATTGATTTCTTCAAAAGTAATTTGTTTACCGCATCCGGTAGAAGTTAAAATTGATAGAGCCAAAATACTGCTCAACAATATCGATGTAATCCTTTTAAATTTTAAAATCATATATTCACCTCACATTTTTTCTAACCGATTTATTCTATCATAACTAATATTATCCTTCCATTATTTTTTTATTTGTTGTTTTTGATAAAATTCTTTAAAAAATCAAAAGGCGCGGCCTAAGCCACGCCTTTAATTATCTAAATCTATAGATTTATTCTGTTACTTCTTTGAATGAATCGTCGCTTGTAGCTTCAGCATCTGCTTCAGCGTTTGCTGATCCTTCTTTTGCCTTGCCAGCTGCAGCTGCATATGTAACTCCACCTAATGCACCGGTAAGAAGTGACTTAATGTCAATTCCAAGTCCCTGTGTAAGGCCTTCAGAGATCTGAGTTGTAGAATTAACGATATCAGATACCATCTTTGCTGAATTGCCTTCACCGTACATTGTAATTCTATCAACACTCGAGAGAGGTTTTGCAACATTCTCAGCAATCTGAGGAAGTACTGCAAAGTACATTTCAAGGATTGAAGCTTCCTTCATCTTAGCCTGAGCAAGTGCTTTCTTTTCGATACCTTCGGCTTCTGCTATAGCCTTAGCCTTGATAGCCTCAGCTTCTGCGATACCTCTTACTCTGATAGCTTCAGCTTCCTGCTCAGCAGCATACTTAGCTGCATCTGCCTGAGCACGCATAGCTTCTGCTTCCTGTTTCTTACGATAGAGTTCAACGTCAGCCATCTGCTGTGCTTCGTACTTATCAGCATCAGCTTTCTTTCTGATTGTAGCAGCAAGTTCCTGCTCCTTAACGGATGCTTCTTTCTGCTTTAATTCAATCTCTCTTTCCTGCTTAGCAATATCTGCGTTAGCGGAAGCAACTTCGATTGATTTACGCTGTTCCTCTTCCTGAATACGATATGCTGCGTCAGCCTCAGCTCTCTTAACATCGGCTTCTCTCTTGAGTTCAGCCTGCTTAATAGCTAACTGGTTCTGTCTCTCAGCGATATCTGTCTCAGCATTAACATTAGCTTCGTTTGCGAGCTGTTTTGCCTTAGCCTGCTCGATAGCAACGTCCTTTTCTGCCTGAGCTCTAGCGATTGAAGCGCTCTTCTGGATCTGTGACATGTTGTCCTGACCAAGAGCATTGATAAGATCGTTCTTATCTTCGATTCTCTGGATATTACATGAAATGATCTCGATACCGAGGTTGTTCATGTCTATCTGAGCTTTTGTCTGAACTTCATCACCGAATTTCTTACGGTCGTTACATAATTCCTTAAGTGAAACTGTACCGATAATCTCACGCATGTTACCCTGAAGGGAATCAGTAAGCGCTTCAGCTATCTGCTTTTCGTTCATGTTAAGGAAGTTCTTCATGGCGAGCTTGATACCCTTATCATCTGTCATGATTCTGACTTTTGCAATGGCATCAATATCAACACCGATGAAATCGAGTGTAGGGATGTAACCATTGGTCTTAATGTCGATAGACATCTGCTTCACTAAAAGCATATCCTTTCTTTCAAGGAAAGGTAACTTAATACCTGCACGACCAATAAGCACCTTCGGCTCTCTTTTGAAACCTGAAATGATATATGCAGTATCAGGGGGAGCTTTAACGTAGCCTGACGCAATGATTACAGCTATCAAGGCCACAATAACTAGTGCAATAGCTACGATAACACAAATAAATGTTCCAATTTCGGGCATTTTGAATTCCTCCTTTTTAAAATGCTTCACGTTTATGTAAGAATATTTAACTTACGAGAAAATTATACCAAACAATATTGCTTTTTCAAAACTATATTTTAGTGTAATATACCTGTCTAATTGCATATCCGTAGAAAAATATATAATTACAAATCGAAAAGAGATAACTGATCCGACTTGGGCAAATCTTTTATAATTCCTAGGGAAACAAGCTTATCGACTACAGTATCTCCAATCTTACACTTTGATTTAAAGTCAGCCTGGGAAGTAAACTCATTATTTCGGCAGCCATCCACTATATTCTTGGCAGCTGTATCCGCAATACCATCGATACTCTTAAGTGAAGGCATCAGCTTATTATCTACAATTGAGAACTTATCAGCTTTTACAATCTTTAAGTCTATCGGCATAAACTCAAAGCCTCTGACATAGAATTCTTCAACCAATTGCATATCAGCCAAAGTGGCTTCTTCAGAAGGTGAAGGCTTGGGAAGACTCTTGATAAAAGTCATCTGCTGTCTTAAATGAGGTAATCCCTTACACATAAGTTCGTATGAGAACTTATCAGCTCTGATGGAAAAATAAGCGGCATAATAAGCAAGCGGATAATATACCTTATAATAACCAACTCTCCAACCCATTGTAACGTAAGCCGCAGCATGAGCCTTGGGGAACATGTATTGAATCTGTTCGCACGACCAGATGTACCATTCAGGAACGTTTTGCGCACGCATGTCTTCTTTCCATACAGTCCACTTATCTTCTACTTTATGCTTTGCAACCTTACCTTTTCGAACGTTTTCCATGATATCGAAAGCTTCGGAACTCTCAACACCCATCTTGATTAGATAAGTCATGATATCATCACGCGTAGAAATAACACCTGTGATATCTGCTTTTCCTTCATCAATCAATGTCTCGGCATTTTTATCCCACACACCTGTACCATGTGTTAATCCGGAGATTCGAATAAGGTCGGTAAAAGTCTGGGGCTTGGTCTTAAGCAAAACGTTCATGGTATTTCTGGTACCAAACTCAGGAATACCGAGGCATCCTAACTCAAGTCCTTCTATCTGATTAGGCTGAAATCCCAATTCCGTAGTAGTCTGGAAGATACTCATAACTCTCTTATCATCAAGAGGAATATCTCTGCAATTAGTTCCTGTCAAGTCTTCAAGGAACTTCATCATGGTAGGATCGACATGTCCTAAGATATCCAATTTCAAAAGGTTGGAATCGATGTCGTGATACTCGTAATGAGTAGTGATAACATCGGTATTCATATCGTTAGCAGGCTTTTGAATTGCAGTGAATTCATAGATTTCTCTACCGTGTGGAAGAACTACAATACCACCGGGATGCTGTCCTGTAGTTTTTCTAACGCCTTCAACTCCTTTAGCAATACGAGCAATCTCACAGTTCCTCTTATGAATACCTTTTGATTCATAATAATCATGAACATAGGCAATACTTGTCTTATCAGCGACTCCGGACATAGTACCCGCATGGAATGTATGTCCCTTGCCAAATAAGACTTCTGTGTATCTATGAGCTTTTCCTTGATACTCGCCTGAGAAGTTAAGGTCAATATCAGGCTCTTTATTTCCCTTAAATCCAAGGAAAGTCTGGAATGGAATATCGAATCCTGCTTTAATTAGTTTTTCACCGCATACAGGGCAATCTTTATCAGGAAGGTCACATCCTGCCATACATGCAAAGCTCTTAATTAATTCCGAATCAAAATCAGTATAATGACAATTTTTGCAATAATAATGTGCATGTAAAGGATTAACCTCTGTAATGCCTGACATGGTTGCAACGAAAGAAGAACCAACAGATCCTCTAGAACCTACGAGATAACCGTCTTCTTCTGATTTTAAAACCAAGTTTCTGGCAATCATGTAAAGAACGGCATATCCATTATCAATAATACCATTAAGCTCAGTCTCAAGACGATCTACGACTTCCTTAGGTAAATCATCTCCATACATCTGATGAGCGGTCTCATAACAACAGTTTCTAAGATTTTCTTCCGAATTCTCGAGTTCAGGAGGACATTTTTCTTTAGATGTCGGACATATATCTTCGCACATATCCGCTATCATATTGGTATTGGTAATTACTACTTCTTCTGCCTTAATCGCACCTAAATAATCGAATTCATCAAGCATCTCTTGAGTTGTTCTTAGATACAAAGGAGGCTGCTTTTCTTCGAGTTCTTTTAGGATTTTGCTTTTCTCATTCTTCGAAGATATATCGCTTCCGTCAGGATCGTCTACCAAGTCTTCTTTTTTAACAGACTTCTTGTTGAATTTATTCATGTGAATAATCTCACGATATATTTCATCTTCAGGATTAATAAAATGAGAATCACCCGTAGCGCATACAGGCTTTTTAAACTGTTCTCCTAGTTTAACAATATATCTGTTGAGATCTCGTAAATCGTCATCCGTACGAATATTTCTGTATGACGGTTTTTCGGAATACTTCATAAACTCATTGTTGCCAATAGGCATAATTTCAAGATAATCATAGAAATCAACAATATGAGAAATAACTTCTTCTGATTTTTCCTCTAGTATCGCTTCTACCAACTCTCCGGCTTCACATGCGGAACCGATAATCAATCCTTCTCTGTATTTTTGTAAAACAGATCGAGGAATCTTGGGAGATTTATGGAAGTAGTTAATATGTGATTCGGAAACGAGTCTGTTAAGATTGATTCTACCGGTTTCATTCTTTACAAGAATTGATACATGATAAGGTCTCATCTTTCTAATAGACTCGGGAGTATTCTTAACAAATTCATTTAGTTCTTTCAATGTAAGAACTTTTTTACCAATAAGCATATGAGTAAATTCAACGAATATTTTTGCAGTAATATCCGCATCGTTAACAGCTCTATGATGTTCTTCCTTGCCGAACTTAAATTTCAATTTATGTGCAACAGCTTCCAATCCAAACTTGGATGAGTCTTTCAGTAAAGCTCTGGCCATAATAATGGTATCCATCCATGTTTTATCAAATGGAATGCCTAACTTTTTGCAGTTTTCCTGTATAAAGGTAACATCGAATTTTGCGTTATGTGCAACCAAAACACATCCTTCGCAGTACTCCATGAATTTTGGAAGAACTTCTGAAATATCCGGTGCATCGCATACCATATTGTCATGTATTCCTGTAAGTTGCTCGATATCATAAGGAATTGGAACATGAGGGTTAATGAATGTTGAATAAGTATCTTTGATTGCACCATTAACAACCTTAACTGCACCTATTTCAATAATCTGATGCTTATAAGGTGACAGGCCTGTAGTCTCAATATCAAATACAACAAAAGAATCTGCAAGAGTCTGATCCTTACAATTAACTGCTGCATCGAAGTCATCATCAACGAGGTATCCTTCCATACCACAGATAAGCTTGAAGGGCTTTTCCTTAAACTTATCATGCATGATATGATCAACCTTGGGAAGTGCCTGTACAACTCCATGATCCGTAACAGCCACAGCAGGCCAACCCCAGTTAGCAACAGTCTTAACCAAATCTTCTTCTTTTGATACTCCATCCATTTCAGAGAATCTGGTATGACAGTGAAGTTCTACTCTCTTTTTAAGAGATGTATCCATTCTCTCATGCTTCTCTAGCGTTGTCTTTTCGATACCGATTATTCTGGACAATACAAGTTCGTTACCGTTGTATTTATCCATAGCAACATTACCTCTGACGGCAATCTCCATGCCTTCTTTAAGCATGCTCTTACCCTGATCGTAATTATCGGGATATAGACGTAATGTACATCTAATGGAATCGGTACCATCATATATATCAAATGTTATGATATGGGACTCATTTCGTAATTCTTTATCTTCATAAAAGAAAATACGTCCCTTAACACATACATTTTCAATCTCACCTGTAATATCAACAAGATCGGTGAAAGGAGGTAATACATCATCTCCATACATAACAGAAGGTCTCTCGCTTCTGATAAACTTTCTTGTGTATGTAGATGTTCTGGGTGTGTAATCCTTATTATTCTTAAATCCACCTTTTTGATCCTTGGAAGCATAGGATTCTTTTGTGCTTTCAGTTTTCTTAGAATCAGTGGATGAAGATTTTTCTGATATGCTCTTAGAAGCCTCATTCGATGAAGATGATGTATTGGATGCATCTGATGATTCAGGTTTAGAAACAGATTGATTGTCTGATGCGGAAAGCATCTCGTCGTCATCATTAACATCCATCTCTCTATGTCTGTCTGCATAGTTTTTGATGATCATTTCTACTTCATGATCAAATTCTTCTTTTATCTCATGTGCACTTGAAGGCTTATAATCGATAACGATATTTCCGGAAATATTGCAGCGCAAAATAAGCAATGAATTCATTGCTTTTAATAACCTATCTGAATTCTCTTTGGAAACCATACTCTCTTCGAGAAGAATATCCATAGTATTAACATCTTCGAATACTATGTCTGCTCTCGATAAAAGTGTATAAAGAATCGCTGACTTATTCTTTAGTTCAGCAAGTACGGATTCTGAATATTCATCCCATAAGTTTTGAAGATTATATTGTGTAGACAGATGAAAAGAAGGCACTATCTCAACCTTATCCACATCTTGAAAATAAGACTTATATATCGATGAAGATAACTTATCGAAAGTCTTCTTACTAAGTAGATGCGAACTGTCTACGAATACACGTATCGTACTGCCTTCTTTGCTTTTTGATATTTTAGAAATTAAGCATTCTTTGCTTAATTCACTGGTTTTAGAATCTATTTTAATATCGGGAAAAACTTCCGATAAAACCTGTTGCATAATTACTCCTAGGACCAGTTGTCCAATTCATATTTAAGTGCAGCTAATAATTCATTCTGAGGGAGTTTTTTAAGTATCTCACCCTTCTTGATAAGAAGTCCTTCGTTAATACCTCCGGCAATTCCTATATCTGCCTCTTTTGCCTCTCCAGGTCCATTAACCACGCAACCCATAACGGCAACTTTGATATTAAGAGGATAATCCTTAACCATATCCTCTACCTGGTTGGCAAGACCGATAAGATCAATCTTGGTTCTGCCACAAGTCGGACAAGATATAACTTCTATACCTTCTTTTCTAAGACCTAATGAACGAAGAATCGCCTTAGCAGACTTAATCTCTTCGAGAGGATCTCCGGTAAGAGATACACGGATTGTATCACCTATTCCTTCATGAAGAAGGATTCCAAGTCCAACTGCAGACTTAATGTTTCCTGAATAGATAGTACCGGCTTCTGTTATACCAACGTGAAGAGGATAATCAGATTTTTCAGATATCTCTTCATACGCTTCTACACACATAGGAACATTGGATGACTTGATAGAGATAACAATATTCTGATAATCCTGTTCCTCAATCATTCTTACCTTATCAAGAGCAGATTCAACAAGACCTGTAGCCGTTACTCCATTGTATTTTGCAACTAATTCTTTCTCTAAAGAGCCGGAATTAACGCCAACTCTAATGGGAATATTTCTTTCCTTAGCTACTTTTACAACTTCAGAAAGTTTTTCCTTGCCACCGATATTACCGGGGTTAATACGAATCTTGTCTGCACCATTCTCCATTGCAGCAATTGCCATCTTATAATCAAAATGAATATCTGCTACGCATGGGATATGTACACTCTTTTTAATCTTACCGAAAGACTCAGCAGCCTCTAATGTCGGAACTGTAAGACGGATAATCTCACATCCTGCTTTTTCAAGGTCTAATATCTGTTTGATATTTCCATCTGTATTTTCAGTAGGTATATTAGTCATTGACTGGATGGCAATCGGGTTGTTGCCACCTATAACTCTGTCACCTATTTTTATCTCTCTAGTAAATTTTCTCTTCATAAATAAATCCTTAAATAATTGATTCTAAATAAATACAAAATAATTATATATTTTTTG
>JAEEGJ010002381.1_pt1 | contig 101231 bp, 70 predicted proteins | sample 8958761 | NCBI WGS metagenome assembly JAEEGJ01 (sample SAMN16246546, study PRJNA631951) | gut metagenome | biome: gut microbiome; feature: rumen; material: RS-attached | host: Bos | place: Iran: Karaj | collected 2018-10 | reverse complement strand
AATGTGCCAGGCTTCTTCACTTCCACCACATTCTGTGCCAGGCATGCTAAACATCCCATCAGGATGCAGCAAATCAATGTAATTCTACGTCTATTCATAATTTTACATTTGGTTTTTCCCCTAAAGACGAGAAAACCTCAAAATTGTAACACCAAAAGTGAACTTTTTTCAGAAAAAATCATTTTTTGTTTTCAGTTCTACAAAAAGGGAAATCCGTCGCTCGTCAAAAGAGGGTGACGGATTCTCCCTAATTGTTACTCAAAGGCATGCTTCAGCGGATCTTGTCCAGCTGTCCAGAAGGTCTGTACGATGCGCATTGGTCGCAGTTTCTTTTTCTATTTTTGACTCTCGATTCCATAACTCTCGACCGTCAGCGTCATCGTTATCGTCATCGTTATCGTCATCGTTGAATCAGAACCTTCTTTCTGCCCTGAATATAGATTCCCTTCGTGGGCTTCTGCTGGACCCTGCGGCCTGAGAGGTCGTAGAGGGCATGCGTTTCTCCTTGGGCCTTGAGCGTCTGTATCCCGTTGGAACCATCCCATGCGTCGAGGCCAACGGGCAGGCGATGGACGTAGGCGATGCTCGGAGCCTCTATCTCCCTGACTACCTCCACGTCAATCTCATACTTTACAGCCGTGCCCAACTCGATGTTCGCCATGTAGAGGTTCACACGATACTTTCCACCCACTTGCAGGGCGGGATACGGATCTTCGTACCATTTGAACGCTCCGTCGGCATAATAGACGCCGATGTACCCCGTCTCGCTGTAGAGGTCCCTGTATGCCTGCCCGTCGCGCAACCCTACCCAGAAGCCCTGTCCGGGTGAGCAGTTGTATCGGCTCGACAGCGTGACGCGCCCGGTCTCGTCTGTCTGCTCGGCGAAGAGCATGGGTGTCTCCGTGCCCAGCGTCTCGGCCAGTCCCTGTCCGTCGATGGGGGTGGACACGAGCGCGTAGCTGTTGCTCTCGCGGTCGTAGTAGGTGTAATTGCAGCTCGTGGGCATAATCTGTACGTCAAGATGGCGGGTGGAGACGATTTCGAAGTTCTCCCGCTCGTCGGTCGCCTCGCCGAACTGGATGTCGAGCACCAGCTCGTAATACTCTTCGCCGTCCGTGAGGAAGAGCGATGCCGATGTCTTCTGCCCGCCGCGCAGGCCATCGTAGTCGTAGATGAGCATCATTTCATCATTGGGCCGGTATGTTACGCTGAAGTACTCGCTTGAGATGAACCTCACACGCGACGTTCCCTCAATGTTGAGGCAGATGAAGGGCTCCTCGTGGTAGGAGTAGCGGTCTGTGAGCAGTCCCTTCTCCAAGTCGTCCATCACATAAACCTTGAGTCCCTTTCCTGCCACACCGCTGCTGAAGTGCGAGGCTATCCCGTCAAGGTCCAGTCTCTCGCGCAGTTCGCCGAAAGCCCTCATCTTGGCCGAGATCACCCGCTCGCCCACCTTCTTCAGGCTCTCCAGGGGCACCAGCGTCCCTTCCTTGCCCTTTTTCAGGTAGAGTGTCAGGTCGAGCGTCACCATGCGTCCCTCGTAGTAGAGTCCCAGCCTGGTGTTGCACACATCGCCGTCGGCCAGCCTGTTGCCGCGCTCCTGCCAGAGGCTGAACTGCAGTTCCTTCATCTGCCGGTTCACTCCCATGGTCCACGTGTAGTCACCGCCCCACCGCTTTGTCGTGCCCTCTTTCGTCATCATGAACGAGCCGGGGCCGTTGGCGCAATAGTTCGTCGAGGCGTACTCTGTCAGGTTGTACACCATCTCCGAACCGTCCTCCATGACGTTTCCCTTCATCCAGTACGCCAGGGCCTCGGTCAGCCTGTCGCAGTCTGTGCCCAGTGCCTTGGCCAGCACGGGCAGGCTGAAGCTGGTCTGTGCCACGCTCTGCAAGTCATCGCCGGAGTTCGGGGACAGGGTCAGGGTGCGTGACAGCGTGCCGCACTGTTCCGCATTATCCAATACGGCCAGGTTGTGGGCCTGCCGTTTCGGATTGCCTATCTGCTCGTCCACCTTCAGCTCATAGTACTTTCCGTCAGCCACCAAGAAGACAGAGCCCTTCACGTGCTCTCCCTCCTCGAAGCCGCCTTCGTTCAGGGGGTATATGAGCAGTTCTCCGAATTCGGGGATGTACGTCAGCTGAAAGGCGCGGCTGTCTTTGGAGCTGAAGCCTTCCGCCATCGTCTCGTCCAGGGTTGCCCAGGCTTCCCAATAGAGGGAGTAGCGGTCTGTGAGCATCCCGCGCTCCTGCCTCTTCGCCAGATACAGGCCGAGGTTGCCTCCCTTCACGTTCCCTCCGAAGGATTGCGCGATCTCATCAAGCTTCAGGTGTGTGGAGTAGGTGTTCTTGTCGTGCTGGTATATCAGCCTGACATCCTGCTCGCCCACCTTTTCGAAAGAATCCTTCGGGATGAGGTTGCCGCCATATTCAGGCACCATGTTGATTGTGATGTCAAAGGTGGCCTGCTTGTTCTTGTACATGATGCCGAAGGTGTAGTGGTACGTGTCGCCCGCCTCTCCCTTGAACGGCTTGACATCCAGCCGCGGGCTTGTGTAGGGCACGGCGTTGAACTCGAAGTCCAGCCTGTTGCGCTCACGGTTCAAATGGATGGTGCATGCCCAGTGCTCCTCGTCGGTCTTGGCCACGCCTCCGTCGCTCGTCAGGTTGAACAGCCTGTGATCCCGTCCCGCCACCTTCTTCCCGAACCTTGTTACCAGGAACATGTAGTTCTTTGCCTCGTGGCGGGAATACTCGTCGGGCCAGTTCTGGAACCTATAGGGGTCCAGCCACACTTCCAGCGCATGTCCGAAACTCTCCGGAGTCACGCCCAGGCTCTGGCACACGTCCTCGAAATTGTACGACACATGGTAATTATAGTCTTTTACCCCTGCCGTCACTGTGCTCTTGAACTGGGCACTTGCGCCGATGGCTACCACTGCCATCAGCATGCTGAGTAGAATTCGCTTCATGGTGTTTCTCCTTTCTTTTTTAGTTATGGATATATTTTTTACCTTCGCGTATATAGATCCCCTTCTGGGGAGTTGTATTCAGTTTGCGGCCTGAGAGGTCGAAGAGGGCGGAGGATTTGGCGGCATCTGAGGCAGGCAGTTGAATACTATTTTCATTTCTGCGATAGATGCATTGGTCACCCACGTAGCAGCTGGCTATGGAAGTGTCTTCGCCACCTGTCATCCCATAATAGAAAGGGGTAGTTGGACCCGCCAGTGCTCCTATACCCTCTATCCAGTAGTTTATATCTCGTGAATCATTCACGTTGACCAGTTTCATCCGGCGAAGTTCTTTATTATCGTATTCCACATAATCCTCGGATGTGAAGACGTACTCTTCATCATGGGAGCTGGTAAAACGCTCGCCGCGAATATTCAAGAAACTTCAAGTCAGAACAATGCCAGAAGCCCTCACCGTCATTGGCAACTATCACTTAATGTAGGGCAGCCAGCATATCTCAGCAGCCCGTGGTTGAGGAAATCGTACTTAGATTCCATCCCACTCCACATCACTCTGGGCTTTGGCAAAAGCGGGCTGGAGGAGATAACGTCCTTTGTTCTGTTCGCGACGTGCCTGAGAGGCCAGTTGCCCGATGGGACTTTCTGATTTGCGCCCCACATCGATGACCAATCCGTGACGAGTGTCGGCAAAGGATGTCAACATAGCCACATCGCCGTTGCTGTCGCCAGCCACCAGGATAGGACCTCGACCGCCATAATCAGGGGCGATGAGAGCCTTGATGCATTCCACTTTGCCCGTGAACATAGGTTGAGGATAAGCTGCATCATAAATAGGTTCGATATGCTCGGAAGGTACGAAACGGAGACCAAAGACACGGTCGGGATTGAGGCCCAAACCACGTAAGGAATCGCATGCCAGCACCTCCACAATCAGTTCCAACGAGGCAGAGCATACATAGGTGTCAATGCCGTTTTGGTTGAGCGCCCGATAGAAGTCGCGCATCTCTTGGGACAAATAGATACCTTTCTCCACAGGCCCTCCCCATTTCCCATCGGGTGAAGTCCATTTCTCCACTTTCATCTTGTCGATTCCCAGTTGATCGTCGATGGCATCGCTGACAAGCGATCTGGCTTCCGGGTCTGTCATACCCGTCATGAGACCTGGCATCCACGCATACCAAACTTCCTCAGGGAAGGTCTGACTAAGGGCATCGAGATAGGAGATGAAACGAGCACGGAAATCCAAATAGTCGTCACTCTGATGAACTTGCTCCAGACTCTCACCTGATGCTAAACGAGCTTTCATGCGACGGAACTCCTCCTGGAGGACTGCTCCCATCTGAGCCGATGATAGACCAATACCTTCGAGTGGAACATCAACATCGCTGATGCCATCCAGAAAAGCATGATCAGCAGCATCGGCAAAGCGCAGTTGCTCTATCTGGTAAATCATCAAGGCGTTGGAGACATCGTGGACAATGGTGGTCTTGTCGAAATCAAACACAGCATAGTTCCCTGCGTTCCTGCAGTCATCAATCAGACTGCTGAGGGAGTTGTAGACAATTGTATCCCAGGCTTTTTGTGGAAAGGCTACCTTGGGAGTCGGCTTTTGCTTGTGAAAGTAAGCAACAGCGAACAGGCACAAGAACAGTACCAGAAGAGCTGAACATATCTTATTCCGTAAGGGGACAGATGCCAGCATATGATTTCTCTCCATCATTTCTTCATCTTAGCGGAAAGTTTATCGAGCATATCAACCGTCATGCTGGCGAGGTCATACTGAGGAGCCCACCCCCACTCTGCTCTGGCACAACTGTCGTCGAGCCTATCAGGCCAACTATGGGCAATGGCTGCCTTGAGAGGATCCACTTCGTATGTCATCTGGAAATCCGGACAATGCTTACGAATCTCTGCATAGACAGTCTCAGGAGCAAAACTCATCGCAGCAATGTTGAAGCCATTGTGGTGAACCAATTTAGTTGGGTCAGCCTCCATCAGGGAGATAGCAGCATGCAGGGCATCAGGCATATACATCATATCCATCAGGGTTCCTTCAGGGATAGGGCATACGAATTTCTCACCACGCACAGCACTATAATAGATGTCGACCGCATAGTCGGTGGTGCCGCCACCAGGAGGGGTAACGTAAGAAATAAGACCTGGGAAACGGACGGAACGGGTATCGACACCATAGCGTACATGGAACCAATCGGACAGTAACTCAGTGGTAACCTTGCTGACTCCGTAGATAGTGGTAGGACGCTGGATAGTGTCCTGAGGAGTCATCCAATGGGGAGTGGATTCGCCAAAGGACCCGATGGAACTGGGGGTGAAGACCTGCAGCTGATGCTCACGGGCTATCTCAAGGATATTCCATAAGCCATCGATGCCAATCTTCCACGCCAGCTCAGGCTTGTTTTCAGCTACCACAGAGAGCAGGGCAGCCATATTATAGATCGTGTCGATATGATATTTCCGAACCGCTTCTGCTATCTGCTGACCATTGGTAACATCACATTCGGCGCAGGGACCTCCCTCGAGAAGCTCTCCGTGAGGTTCTGCTCCACGGATATAACCTGCAACAACATGATCGCCTCCATAATGTCGACGCAACTCTGGCGTGAGCTCTGAACCGATCTGACCAGTGGATCCAATAACGAGGATGTTCTTCATAACAATAAGGTATTATATTTTCATGTGTTATTTAATGCCATATTTTGAGAAGCCTTACATAAAGACTCTACTTCTTTTTATTCATGCAAATTTAAACCCTTTTTTCAGTATAAGAGGAAAGTGAATGCTTAATTATTTTTAAATTCAGATTTCAAATGGATTTTTTATTCGTTTGGATAGGCAAAAGTAAAAAAAAAGCATTTATTTTGCATAAAAGAAACCCTAAAACACAAATACTATGTACGGAAAAATCAAAAATCATCTGAGTGAAACACTTGCCGGACTGAAAGAGGCTGGTTTATATAAAGAAGAGAGAATCATAGAGAGCCCTCAGGGTGCTGCCATCCAAGTGAAGGGTAAAGAAGTGCTGAACTTCTGTGCCAACAACTATTTGGGACTGGCCAACAATCCCCGCTTGATACAGGGTGCAAAAGATATCATGGAGCGACGTGGATACGGTATGGCATCCGTCCGGTTCATCTGCGGCACAATGGATATCCACAAAGAACTGGAGGCTGCCATCGCTGATTACTTCAAGACTGAAGATACTATTTTGTACGCTGCATGCTTCGATGCCAACGGAGGACTTTTTGGATCCATTCTGGGCGAGGAAGACGCCATCATCAGCGACGCATTGAATCATGCCAGCATCATCGATGGAGTCCGCCTGTGCAAAGCAAAGCGCTACCGCTATGCAAACGCTGATATGGCAGAGCTGGAGAAATGTCTCCAAGAAGCTCAGGCACAACGATTCCGCATCATCTGCACGGATGGAGTTTTCTCGATGGATGGAAACGTGGCTCCTATGGACAAGATATGCGATCTGGCAGAGAAATATGATGCTTTGGTAATGGTGGACGAAAGCCACAGCGCAGGAGTTGTTGGTGAGACAGGACACGGCGTGAGCGAACTGTGTAAGACGTATGGCCGCGTGGACATCTACACAGGAACCTTAGGCAAAGCTTTCGGCGGCGCGTTAGGAGGCTTCACAACAGGTCGCAAGGAGATCATCGACATGCTGCGCCAAAGTTCACGCCCATACCTCTTCTCCAATTCATTGGCTCCTGGCATCATCGGCGCCAGCCTGGAGGTATTCAAGATGCTGAAAGAGGACACCTCGCTTCATGACAAACTGATTGAGAACGTAAACTACTTCCGCAACAAGATGATGGCTGAGGGATTCGACATCAAACCTACCCAGAGCGCTATATGCGCCGTGATGTTATACGATGCTCCGTTGGCCGTGAAATTCGCAGACCGCATGCTCAACGAAGGCATTTATGTGACAGGTTTCTGCTATCCCGTTGTTCCACAAGGACAAGCCCGCATCCGCGTCCAGCTTTCTGCTGCCCACAATCGCGAACAATTGGATAAGTGCATCGCAGCCTTCATCAAGGTTGGCAAGGAACTGGGCGTGAAGAAATAGCAATAATAATAAGAGGTGGCACAGGATGTCACCTCTTATACTTCTTTCTGACTAACATTAAAAAACATTCCTTATGCAAGAAAAAGAACGAGTGGTATTCGTGGACTATATCCGTGTGATCGCATGCTTTTTGGTAATGCTGGTACATGCGAGTGAGAACTTTTATGGTGCAGACGCATCTGGTTTAGCTGGAAACGTTTCCCAACTGGCAAATGAATCAAATCGTTTTTGGGTTGCCTTCTATGATGGAGGTGTGGCCCGCACATGCGTCCCTCTGTTCATTATCGTTTCTGCATATCTTCTGGCTCCCATGAAGCAAGGAATCACGATGGGGCAATTCTATCGACATCGTTTCGCTCGTATCCTGCCTCCTATGTTCAGCTTCCTGTTGCTTTACACGTTCTTGCCTCTTGCGTGGGGTGGAATGACTTGGGAACAGAGCATGAATGACCTGAAGACTCTTCCATTTAATTTTACGTCGATGTGTGGCCATCTATGGTTCTTCGGCCCTCTGATTTCCTTATACCTGATAATTCCTGTCATTTCTCCCTGGCTAGAAAATGTTTCCCCCAAGGAAGAAAAAATCTTCATAGGCATCTTCTTGTTATCTTCCCTAATGCCCTGGTTACGTATGTTCGTATACCCAGAACTATGGGGCGAATGTTTCTGGAATGAATTCCATGCATTGTGGTACTGCTCAGGCTTCATTGGCTATCTGGTGATAGCTCATTATATCCGATTCCATCTGACTTGGAATAGAAGAAAGCGACTGATGATGGGAAGCATCTGTTTCCTGACTGGTGCCATTTTTACGGCTTGGAGTTTCTGGTTCCGCGGAGAACCTGGATTACTGATTGAGACTCCCAAATTAGAATGGGGCTGGCAATTCTGTACTCCTAACGTGATCTGTGCAACCTTCGGCTTGTTTGTACTCTTCTCCTGCATCCAGCAGAAGAAAGCTCCAGCCCTTATCACGAGTATTTCCAAATTGTCTTTTGGAATGTATCTGATGCACATGTTCTTCCTGGCACCTATTGCTGTCTATTTTGTGAATGGCAACCAGGCAAGCCCACTCATCCCTGTCTACCTGGCAATTCCCTGCATTGCCATCTTGAGCTTCATCTGCTGCGTTGTCACTACAAAACTCATTTCACTGATTCCTGGCAGCAAGTGGATTATCGGCTGAATTCAATGAATACCTGAAAAGTATGGCTGACAGGATGACTCCTGAACAGCGGCATCAATGCATGTCGCGAATCCGTGCGAAAAACACACGGCCGGAGTTGATTGTCAGAAAATATCTCTTTAGTCGAGGTTTCCGTTATAGACTATACAACAAACGACTACCAGGCAAACCTGATATCATCCTGAGGAAATACAGGACGGTAATTTTTGTGAATGGATGTTTCTGGCACGGTCACGAGGGCTGTCGCTTCTTCAGATTACCTAATACAAATCCAGACTTCTGGCGCCACAAGATAGAACTCAATCAGGCACGTGACCTGAGAGAACGCATCGATTTAAGGAATCTTGGGTGGCACGTAATCCAGATTTGGGAGTGCCAACTGAAACCCAAGGAGCAAAAAGAAACACTTAAATCTCTAGAAGATACTCTATACCATATCTTTTTAGCGGACAAGAAGATAAACAATCACAAAATCATACAATACCCCATAAAAGAATTCGATGTCCAAATGGTGGCAGAGAACCAAGAAACACATAGAGAATAGAAGTGCGTATGGAAATGAAGATCAGAATTACATCGATACTATTGTTAGCCCTCAGTTTTGTTGAACATACCGCAGCAGAAAATTTACCTGATTTGGTTCAATATGTCAATACCTTGCAAGGCACTCATTCCAACTTTGGATTGAGTCACGGCAACACGTTTCCTGCAACCGCTATGCCTTATGCCCAACATATGTGGACACCACAAACAGGACCGAATGGCGAAGGATTTAAATACCTATACGAGGCAGATGCCATCCGCGGATTCGGACAAAGTCATCAATGTTCCCCATGGGTAAGTGATTATGCCGTATTCAGTTTCTTCCCTGAAGTCAATGAACTGGTACTGGATCCAGACAAACGTGCTGCGAAATTCAGTCATGATAACGAAGAAGGGCATCCCAATTATTATCGCGTACGATTCGACAACGGTATTCAAACGGAAATCGCTCCCACTGAACGTGCCGTGCATCTGCGGTTCACCTATCCAAAGAAACAAGATGCGTATCTGATTGTGGATGGTTATACAGGAGAGAGTGAAATAGAAATAGATCCTGAAAAACGTCAAGTGCGAGGATGGGTCAACAATCAACGTTTTGTAAACCATAGTGAGAATTTCCGATGCTACTTCATCATCCAGTTCGACCAACCCTTTCAAGACTATGGAACCTGGGAGAACCAACAAATCACAAAAACGGCCAAAAACACTCATGCAAGCGGAAAAGGGTATGGAGCTTACTTGAAATTCAAGGCAGGCAGCAAAGTGCAGGCACGTTCGGCCAGCAGCTACATCAGCCCTGAGCAAGCACTTCTGAACTGGCAGTCTGAAATTGGGAAAGATAAGACGCTGGAGCAGACACGTCAACGAGGCTACGAGGTATGGAACAAACTACTCAATCGCATATATGTGGAAGGAGGTACAGAAGAACAAACACGTACTTTCTACAGCTGCCTGTTCCGAGCCAATCTTTTCTCACGAAAATTCTACGAGTTGAAAGAGAATGGTGACCCATATTATTTCAGTCCCTATGACGGACAGATTCATGAAGGATATATGTTTACTGACAACGGATTCTGGGACACTTTCCGTAGTCAATTTCCTTTGACTAACATCTTGCATCCTACCCAGCAGGGACAATACATGCAAGCTTTGCTGCAGGCACAAAAAGAATTTGGGTGGCTTCCTGCATGGTCCTGTCCTGGCGAGACAGGGGGAATGTGCGGCAATCACTCCATTTCTTTGTTAGCCGATGCATGGACAAAAGGCATCCGCACTTTCAACCCAGACTCTGCCCTAGCTGCATACGCACATGAAGCTATGAACAAAGGTCCTTTAGGAGGTGCAAATGGACGTGCAGGATGGAAGGAATATTGGCAATTGGGTTATGTGTGTTTCCCTGAATCGCATGGATCTGTGACTCAAACGTTGGAATACACTTATGATGATTGGTGTGCATGGAAACTGGCACGCAGTTGTGGCAATAAATTCTATGAGGGAGTCTTTGCTCGTGTACTGAATAACTACAAGAATCTTTGGGACGACAAGAATGGATTCTTTCGTGGGAGAGGTCTCGATGGAACTTGGACCGAACCATTTGAACCTTTAGCATGGGGTGGTCCCTACACCGAGGGGAATGCCTGGCATTACATTTGGTCAGTCTTCCATGATGTGCAGGGACTGATTGACCTTTTTGGTTCTGACGAGGCATTCACCATCAAGATGGATTCTGTGTTTAGCCAATCCAGCACTATAATCCCAGGATGGTATGGCTATAAGATTCACGAAATGACAGAAATGGAAATTGCCAATATGGGGCAGTATGCTCATGGAAATCAACCCATCCAGCATATGCCCTACTTATATAATTATGCTGGTCAACCTTGGAAGACTCAGTACTGGGTACGCCAAATTATGAATCGCCTCTACAACAGCACACCCGACGGATTTCCTGGCGACGAGGATCAGGGGGGCATGTCTTCATGGTACGTGCTGAGCGCGATGGGACTCTATGCTGTTACTCCCGGTACAGATCAGTATGTCATCGGAAGTCCCCTCTTTCCTAAAGCGACCATTACGATGGAGGATGGAACGAAGTTCCAGATTATTGCCGATAATAATGAAGTTAATAACTGCTACATCACAAGCAGTACCCTGAATGGCAAGGAATTGAATCGAAACTACATCACCTATAGCGAGTTGATCAAGGGCGGAACATTACACTTTCAGATGTCAGACACACCCAACAAAGCGCGAAATATCGGCAAGGAAGCTGCACCCTATTCTTATTGTCTCACAGAAAAGTAAGGCAAAGGGTCATTTTAACGTTTCTAAAATCACCTGCATCAGAGCCTGGCGTGAAGCTTGATCATGAATGGTCTCGAAAGGAACACCCATCGTGAAGGTAGCATAACGCTCTCCACGATAAGCCACAGCAGCACTCAAATTGTTCTGTGTATATCGCATTACGGTCTGAGCTGCAGGTTCGGATGGTTCCAAAGCATCAGGAGACTCCACAATGTAGCAATCCTCACTGAACGTATTGTTATAATCAAAATGCTGACCCACTTGAGAAAGAGTAGACTGTACTGTATGGATTCCACCACTAGTTGCCGCCTGGTTCACTCTCCATTTATATTTCAGAATGTCAGTAGCAAACTTCTTATCTGCATCCAGAGCCTTCGCTAATGGATTATCCCATAGGTCAGTAGCAACATAAGCTCCACTAGTAAAAAGTCGCCCTCCTTGCTCTTGCAGATAACGAGTCAGCACTTGCTGCATCTCATTAGTGAACGTCTTGAACTCCAAAGGGTGTGATTTACCATTACCCATCTTGCTCTGATACTGTTTACCTAATATCAAATCCACCATCGGATAGTCAGCTAGTGAAACCTGACCAGTCTCAACAGATTCATTGCTGGAAGAAACAAACGACTGGCCAAGTGCCAGAAGACATGCTCCATGAACCGATGGATAATCAAACGTATTGCCACCAATCACTTCAGTCTCATAATCACTATAGCTATCACCGAATCCTGCAGCATCATCATCCATCCATGGCATTCTCCTACGGAATTCCTTCATTTCACCTATATAACTGATATCGCGCAGATAGGGTACTCCATGATCAACACGATCGAGGAAACCTGCCAATTCAGTACTTGCCTCCCCTGGCGCTTCGAAATCAGCAGGAGCACTCACGCGATCGAATCCATTTACCACGAGAACAGGCTTCTGCCAGTATTTGTTGGCTGATGAAATGCCTGCTGACATGATTTCACTATCAAAACTCTTCCCTCCCTGATTGACAGCAGCGACCTTCCAACTATATACTTTCCCTGATTCCAACGGAATAGAGTATGTAGGTTCATCCACAAGCACGCCATTATCCCATCCTCCATCATCTATACGGGTATATACGAGATAGTGAGTCGGTTGGGCTGTAGCCTCCAAAGGGTCATCCACAGGTTGCCAATTGAGAACAGCCGTATTACCCGTCTGCAAAGCTACGCGAAAATGATTGACAGGAAGAGGCTGCACCACATAGGGCGTTCCTCGCTGGGAACTGATGAATTTAAGCATTCCTTTATATATGGCTCGACATACGCTGAAACGGAAACGTGGATCCAATCCATAACGCATATCAGCAAAATTCTGATGTGAAAGCAATTCCAACAAGATAGCTGGCACCTCTGGTACTCGAGCCTCGTAATAAGAAGAATTCCACTTTCCTCTGCGATGCCACTCTGGGGCATGCAAGGCTCTCACATCATCGACGATTTGCGATTGAATCAAATCAGCCAAATCAGCTGCCAGATAACGTGATGCGCCATTAGCATACGTATCACGTCCTTCAGTAATCGTCTCGTAAATCAATAGAGTGCCGATAATTGTGTCATTGAGTGTAGTGCCCGCATCACTATGGAAGGCCATACTGATATCGAAGGGGATATGCAATCCTTCGCGATGCGGCAATACATCTGAACCACCAGCCAACCAATTGACCCATAGACCTCGACACTTGTAATCGTCTGTATAATCATTAACACCATGACTCTCGCTGTATACACTGTCAGGAGCCCCAGCCCATTGCAACCAGTACCGCGCCCCTTCCGTAAAACGTGGGTAACCACTCAATTGGTAATCAGGCTTGAAATCGGGATTGTTGTTTGCCTCCACGCAACGTGCCACATTTCCCATTCCACCACCAATCTTCACGCCATCAGCACTGAGTACTCTGCCGGACTTCCGAGAAAGGTTGCTCAGTGTAACGCATCCTTTATCACTCTGACCTTCTGCGAAAAGGAACGAACCCAGATATATCCATGTTCCGCCTCCCATCTGCTGATTGACCCGAAAATGGGTCTCACCACCCAAATGATGAACGGTGTACAGCGCATCCGTAGTACTGCTTGGTAAGGATTTATAGGATACATAGACACCATATTCACCTTTCTTGGGAATACGTGGAGTCCATACAGCAACACTTTCCTGACCGTCTTTAATGGTCTTTACTTGCCGATATGTACCATCTTTGAAAGGATTGTCAAAACCTGTATAGACATCCTGCCGATGGGCAAAACCTGTTCCATCGCCAGCCTTCCACGATTCTCGGCCATTCTTTTCTTGATAGGCTCCATCTTCATGCAACATACCATCATTGTCAACGATCAATTCCTCACGTTGCGTATCCCTCTCGCGAGGTAACAATACGTTGGCCCCAGCATTCTCCAACATGGGAACTAAAAAAGGCAGGACATAACTCTGTGTGTAGAGGTCCTCGACTGTCTGGAAGATGCGAGCACGCTGCCATTCCCAGCGATTGAGTTTCGGCTCAAAATAATAGCCATGACTCTGCCACATCGCAATATGGCGATCTTGAAGTCCAGAGGTCAACTGGTAGGGACGATCTACAGGAGTAATCAAGGGGACATCCACTCGAGGTGCCCAGACTTTTGTCTTTACCTTCTTTGTCCTATAATATGCTGGAATAAGATCCTCTATCAGCCGACCGTTTGTGTAGATTTGGAGTTTGTTCTTCTGCAACTCAGGGGGCAATATGGATCGTATATCTTTATAAAGCGACTCCACGTTACTCTCGCGAAAAGAGAAATATCCCACCTGACCATTAGTGAAAAGCTGTAAGGTCTTCTTCTCCAAAGCTACAGAATCCATCTCAGGACGTCCAATGCTGAGTCTCTGCTGCTGGCGTTCAGCATTCAATCGTTCATTGATTTGTTTCTTTGTCTCATCTGACAGTATCTGCGCCATTAATGGAAAAGAAAAGAGTGACACGAGAGATAATGCCACGAGTTTGTATGTCTTCATCATATTAAATGGAATTTGATATTTAGTTTGAATTGCAAATTTAGCAAATCTTCTCCAATTTATGCTCCTGTTGTCCTTATTTTATTAAAAAAATACCTATCTTTGCGTCTATTAATTTCATCATGCGATTGGAAATGAGAAAAATAATCTGTCTATGTGTATTAGGATATTGGACATGCCAGATATTTGCCCAAGGTTTGAGCCGTGAGGATGCCAGCATGCTTCGTGCTCAGATAGTAGAAGAGTGGAAATCATCAGTAAGAAGAGAATTGGCTGAAGCGCAACAGGAGTTCACTATTCGCAAGGATTCGTTGCAGATGAAATTCGATGCTCAGATCTTCGGTGAAAAGCCTGCAGATGGACGTAGCATGTGGATTTCGTTGCATGGCGGCGGAGGCACTACCACGGAAATCAACAATCAACAATGGGAGAACCAGAAACGCTTGTATCGTCCTGCTGAAGGAGTCTATGTAGCCCCTCGAGCTCCATGGGATGCTTGGGACATGTGGTTTCAGAGGCCCATTGATGGAATGTATAGCGACCTGATCCGACTGATGGTGGCCAATTATGACGTGAATCCAAATAAAGTGTATCTGCTGGGATACTCAGCAGGCGGGGATGGAGTTTGGCGATTGGCTCCTCGTTTGGCCGATTACTGGGCAGCCACCAGCATGATGGCTGGACATCCAGGCGATGTGAGATTGGAAAATCTGCTCAATACCCCCTTCATGATATGGATGGGAAGCAATGATGCTGCCTATGATCGCAACAAACTGGCTGCTGTACGCGGAGCGCAGATGGACTCGCTGCAACATGCCCATCCTGATGGATACATCCATGAGACGCATATCATACAAGGAAAAGGACACTGGATGGACCGCATGGATACCGTAGCTATCTCATGGATGGCGAAATACAAACGGCAACCTTATCCCAAACACGTCATATGGCAACAGGAAGAAGTGGGTAAGCAACAATTCTATTGGATAGAGGTTCCTCAGGAAGATCCGGGATATTTGCTGGATATCAGCATTAAAGGAAATGTAATCACTATCCATCATTCAGACTATAAACATATTCGACTATGGCTGAATGATGAATTGGTGGATCTTGATAAAAAGATCAAGGTAAAATCGTCAGGCAGGACAGTCTTCAAAGGGAAACTGGAAAGAAATGAGCGGAACCTACGCCAGTCTATCCAAGAAAGGCAAGATCCCGCTTATTGTTTCCCCGCACAGGTTGAAATCAACACATGCGGATGCAAGAACTAATCAGATTATTTCTCCTTCTCAACACCAATCAGTGCCCAAATACAGGCAGCCAAAGCACCGCCCACGAAAGGACCTACAATAAAGATCCACAAATTCGTCAGTGCTGTGCCACCTTGGAATACAGCAGGTGCTAACGAGCGAGCAGGGTTAACACTGGTACCTGTATAGCGGATGCAAACCAAGTGTACCAGAACCAAGCTAAGACCGATTGCCAGACCAGCAAAGTTACCAGCACCCTTCTTCGCATCTGTTGTACCCAATACTACCAATACAAATACACAGGTGAAGATAATCTCTGCCAAGAGACCTCCACACATGGAAACGCCTTCCTGCAGGTCATTAGCACCTGTTCCATCCAAACCAGCATTGGTGGTCAGTGCATACAACAGAGCACTGCCGATAAAGGCACCGATGCACTGGAAAATAATGTAATAGAGAGCATCCTTTCCAGTCATTCGCTTGCTCAGATACACACCAAGCGTAATGGCAGGATTGATGTGGCAGCCACTCACACCACCAATGGTGTAAGCCATAGCTACAACAGCTAGACCAAAAGCCATAGCGGTACCTACAACGGACGCTGTATCTGTACCACAACTCAAACTAACGGCTACGCCGCAACCCATGAGTACCAGCACTGCTGTACCCACCATTTCAGCTAAATACTTTTTCATTTGCATTGAATTTGTTGGTTAATAAAACGTGGTTATTAATTTCTCTGCCCTTCCTTTTCAATTCTGGGCAAGATTGTTTTTACTCTTTTGTCAACTCAAGAACGTGGCTAGTCAACTTATTGGCCGAGAAAGCTTGGATGCCCACCGTCATCAAATATTGACCGCTATAGACCTTGTTGTTGCAGCGCAGACGACTTTGCTTATTAGGTTCCAGATTGATTTCCTTCACGCGATAGCGCGCATCCTCATTGAGTCCTTTCAACACAAGGTTCCTGGTGGTTTCCCCATAACGAGGGTAAGTGTCGAAGACAAAGACTACAGCCTGCGATTTATCTTTGCTGACAAATCCCGTACTAGCATGAGCACCATCGTAGGGAGAGAAGAGACGATACATGTCTCCCTCTAGAATCGCTGGACGCAACCGTTTCCAGTTTTTAATGGCTCCCTGGGCATATGTCAAATCATCAGCACTCATGTCGCTCAACTTGATATCGAATCCCATTTTTCCCATCATGGCCACATCCGTACGGAATTTCACGCTGGTGGTACTGTTCCAAGTTGTGACGTGTGCGCAAGTAGCTTTAGCTGGATAGAAGAAGCTATAGCCATATTGGATAAAGAGACGTTCCAAGGGATCGGTGTTGTCGCTCGCCCAGAATTCAGTAAAATAGCTAAGTCCTTTGTAGTCAATGCGTCCGCTACCTCCTGAACACATCATCATGGGCAGATTAGGATATTTTGCCTTCACACGCTCCAACACACTGTAAAGACCACGCACATAGTCTACATAAAGATGCTGCTGTTTGTCCTTCAGGTAAGGAGAATATATATTGGTGATGGGGCTGTTGCAGTCCCACTTAAAATATGCGATTCCTGGATAGTCTGTCATCAGACGATCCACGATGCCAAATACGAAATCCTGCACCTTGGGATTCGAAAGATCCAATACCAGCTGATTGCGGAAATAGTATTCATCACGGTTGGGAAGCGTGATGACCCAGTCCTTGTGCTTCTCGTAGAGCTCACTCTTGGGGTTCACCATTTCTGGCTCAATCCAGATACCAAACTTTATGCCACGTTTTGTAGCTTCGTCCACCAGTTTGGTTACCTTGCCTGGCAACTTGTCCTTCGTCTCTTCCCAATCTCCCAAACCAGCATTGTCAGAACTACGAGGATACTTGTTGCCAAACCATCCATCATCGAGCAAGAACATATCAACACCTAACTTCACAGCATCATCCATCAGGTTACAGAGTTTCTCTTCGTTGAAATCAAAATAGGTTGCTTCCCAGTTATTGAGCAACGTCATACGGTCCTTGTCTCCATCGCGCAACTGATACTGGCGAGCCCAATCGTGGAAGCAAAGCGAGGCATGCTGGGTTCCCTGCTGGCTTAGTGTGAAAAAGAACTCTGGAGTAGTAAAGGTCTCTCCTGCACCCAATTCGTACTCCGAGAAGTAGGGATTGATACCTGATATGATACGCAGGCGTCCATCTTCGTCCACCTCAAAGGTGAAACGGAAATTACCCGTCCATCCAAGTTGCCCCAATAGCACTTGTCCTTCATCTTCGGTAGGTTCCTGATCCAACGAAAGGATGAACATGGGAGGAGTAAAAAGGTTGGCACGAGTACCCAGCTTTGTATCGAGCACCTTCTTCCCAAAGTTGAGAGGTGTGCTACTCATCTTGGCCTCCTTTGCCCAGTTGCCGCTGAATTCAGTCAGGTAATACTTCTTTGCGTCCAGATGAAGCAGACTACTGGCATATTTGGCCAGCTTGACAGGTTTCTTCTCTGCGTTGGTGATTTCTGTATAAGTCTTGATGATATTCACCTCTGGATAGGCCACAAAATGCATCACCGCAGTTGTCTGATAGACAGGATCACGCAGAGTGATGATGGTCTCAGTGGCACCGTCGAGGGTTTTGTTCGACGTGTGGGAAACATATTTCAGAAGCGTAGAGGCATTCCCATCAACGTGTCGCACATCGAGTGCTGGCTCGAAGTAATCCTCCATGCCATGCGTCAAATAGGCTTCTTTGCCATTGGGAAGATGCTGTAGATCACTCTCGAACTTAAGATGCTTGCCCAAATAAGCCTGATACAGGCGACCGTCATTCCCCACTTTAAAGACGAGGTCCGTCTCGTGGGTGCTTATGCGAATAATTTCAGCGGCATTCACGAGGGAAGCAACAATACACAAGGCAGCTACGAAAAGATTTCTTAGATTCATCAGATTTGAGGTATTATTTCTTAATTTTATGGTTTGCATAGCAAAGATAAGGAAAAAACTTCATAATGCAAAATTATTTCTATAAATTTGCAGCAGAAAGTATATCTCATAGCTATTTTGCTACTGCATCTAGATACAAATCACACAAAAACCGCAAGAATCAAAATGAAGAATGGCATGAAACGTCTCTCTCTCTTTTTGCTTACCCTCTGTCTGTTATCTCCCTTAAAGGCTGCTGACCTCAATGCCCGATTGGGCAAATGGACCATCTCCTACAACGAAGCAAACCATTCGTTAAGTATTGCCTGTGGGACTCAGATAGTTTTGGACAATGTCTGTCCTGAAGCCACCTATCAGGATGCATCAGGAAAGACCTGCTATGTCAGTTCCGCAACACTACCTGCTCCGACTCTTAAGAAAGGAAAAGGAATCATTTCTGTCAGTTTCAGAGAAAGCACAGACGTACAATTCGCTATCAGTTTTCAATTGGTTGACGATTATTTGCTGTGTGATGCCCAACTGACTTCCCCCACGCTACTGAAGAGCAACTATCTGGCTCCCATCTGCATCAACCAACCCTATCGCCTGTTTTCTGTCAGTGAGTCGAATCGCATGCTGAAAGTTCCTTTCGACAACGATGACTTCGTACGATACCATCAATATCCCTTTGGCAACGAAATGACCTCTTTCGAGGTAGGAGCCTTCTACCAAGGCGAGTCCAGAGAAGGACTCATCATTGGCTCAGTGGACCACGATCATTGGAAAAGCGGTCTTGTAGCACGGACTTCCCAACAGGGCGATATGGAGCAGCTTCGTGTGTTTTCGGGCATGTCTCACAAGGAAACTCGCGATGTGATTCCTCATGGTTCACTCCAAGGAAAAGAAATACGTTCGGCTCGATTCTTCATCACATTCGCATCTGATTGGCGAGAAGGGATGGAGCAATTTGCGAAAGCATGTCTGAAGGTAGTACCTGGAAGACACAATTGGACGCAAGGAACTCCGTTCGGATGGCAAAGTTGGGGGGTAATGTCAGACAAGAATTCTTTCCAAGTAGATGTTGCTGTCAGCAATTACTTCCACAAAATACTGCAACCGAATGGCTTCTGCAATGAACAGGGTAAGATTGTGATGAGCATCGATGCATGGGACAACCTCAACGACACACAAAAGGATGAACTATGCAAGATATGTAAGGCTAATCATCAGATTCCTGGTACCTACTGGACTCCCTTCTGCCTCTGGTGGGATGCTCGACGCATCATGAACAACAAACTTCCTGGGCAAGACAAATACATGGCTCATGAATGCATCCTGAAAGCAGATGGTAAGTATTTGAAATATGATGGCGCCTATTGCTTGGATCCTACCCACCCTGGTGTGAAGGCATGGATTGACTCAGAGATACGCAAGATCAAGGCGCATGGATTCGAATATCTTAAGGTGGATTTCACTGACAACGGAATGATACAGGCTGATTCATACTACAATCCTAACGTCCACACGGGTGTAGAGGCCTACAATGAAGGATTCACCCATTTCTGCCAAAGAGTCGACGAGGGAACTCCCCTATACATTGCCCTTTCCATCGCTCCCATATTCCCTTATCAGTATGGAAACTCACGCCGAATAGCTTGCGACACTTGGGGACGCATCAAACACACGGAATACAGCATGAATGCCATCAGTGGTGGCTGGTGGACAGGTCTGCTATATCAGTACAATGACCCTGACCACTGCCCTCTCATCGGCAATGATGATGCCTTGCAGACCACGCTGAGCGAGAATCGTGCTCGAATCACCAACTTGATGTGTGCAGGAATGGCTCTCGTATGCGATAATTTCGATTTGGAGGACAAGTCTGGTAGAGGCAACGCCCGTCTCTCGCTTGAGCGTGCTCCAAAGGTGATGATGAATCCTGAAGTGAATGCCGTTGGACGATTGGGCCGCACGTTCCGTCCTATCTATGGTTATCAGGAGTTTCAAGGCAAGCACGAGGGAGCCGAGAGTTTCTTTCAACTCGACACCAATGAATGTTCTTATGTGGCCATCTTCAATTACGGCAAACAGCCCCTTCAAGGAACTCTGCCTTTAACACTTCTAGGGATAAAATCTGTATCAGAAGTGCGTGAACTATGGACACAGACAAAATTGGTATCCAGCACAGAAAACTTGACTTATGACGTTCCTGCAATGGATGCCCGACTGTACAAGATTGTTCGATAATTAAAGATATTGGATTGGCCTATTTGTATAGGCGTATTTCTGCCAACTGGATTCTAGTCTCTTTCTGTACCTTCACAAACTCGAATTTGTAGTAGCGGAAGCTTGCAGCGCCTTTCACCTCGAATGTGTATTCCTGCTCATTCTCGTCACGCATGGTCCAATTGAATTTCCGCTCATCCAACTTCGTCCAGTTCTTCTGGTCATTGCTGCCTAAGATTCGCCAATCCAAAGGATTTCTTCCAGGATAGTAGTATGTGTCCTCAGCAGTTACCAGTCCGTACTGCCCCAGACGGATAGGTTCTTGGGTAGAGACAATCACCGTGTAGGGCATGTCGCTGGCGTTATCGTAGCACCATTTCGTGTAGAAATGTCCATCAGTCAGCATCTCGGCCGACTCTTTATCAATACTGGTCGGACCGTCTACCAGTCGTATTTTCTCCAACGTATATGCCTTCTTTTCTTCGGATTGAGCCATTGCACTCGTTGAAACCATTGCCGCTGCCATACCTGCAATCAAGATTCTCATCATTCCTTTCATGTCCTTTCTCATTTTATTTTCCATCGCAAAGTTACAATTCTGATTGATATAATCCAAAGTTTTTGCATAACTTTGTACCAAAAAGATGAATTTTATGGAAAAGTTTACCGATAATTTCCTTTTGGCACAAGAAATACGGACTCGTATGGTAGAGACTGGGAAGACATTATCCACCGCCGAGAGTTGCACCAGTGGACGCATTGCTGCCACTCTGACTCAGGTACCTGGGGCTTCCGATTACTTTCAGGGGGGATTGATAGCCTATCAAGACTATCTGAAGGTTCGTTATCTGGATGTACGACAAGAGGATATCGACACGTATGATGTGGTCAGCCAACCAGTGGTGGAACAGATGGTACAGGGAGCATGCCGCCTCTTCCAAACAGACTATGCGATTGCTTCCACTGGATACGCTGGAACGGGAGACAATGGTGTTCCTTCAGGAACTATCTGGATTGGATGGGGTTCAGCTCAAAAGGTTCATTCCATTTGCCTCACACATGATGAGGGGAGAGAACTGAACACTGCTCATGCCACGACACAGGCATTAGAGCACTTCCTACGGTTCGTCAAAGAAACGTATTGAATTCCTTTTTTTTACTACAAAGTACACGTTTTGCATCACCTATTTCAGCATGACTTCAAGTCCATCGTATGCAGCCTTGAGTGGAGCAGGCAGACTAGTGTCCAACTCCGCTTGAGTTCCATGCAGTGTTCGTGCCATATGTGTCAGATATACAGGCTGATTCTCTTGTGGAATGTATCTCTTGGTTGAAATCAACACATCGACCGTTCTCTTTACCAATGCAACGCTGCTGTGGGTGTACAGTCGATAGTCCTCTTCGTAATCAATTCCCATGGTGGCTTCCATCACCAACGCTGTGATACCCTTCCCTGGCACATGGGCATCAATACCAGCCATGCGTGCGGCTACAGCAGGCAGCCCGCCAGTATCAGTGGCATAGAGCATCCGAACGTCTCCCTTCTCCACCAGATAAATCAAAGCCTGCTCGCGCAGAAAACTGGTGGCGTGATTGGCAGGCAAGGGAGTGAATGTAATGTCGCCCAAAGGGATAGGCTGGCCCGTGCAGATGGGTATCAGCAATGGCATCTCTTTCCCAAGAGTTTTCGATGCAGCCTGGAAACTCTTCTCTGCCTGATTCCACCATGTTTCGCTTACATAAGATGTGCGGATACCCAACGTCAAGGCTGCCTCGGCATTGAAGTGGTCTCCATGGGAATGGGTATAGAAGATGGTTTCTGGTTTCCGTCCTTCTGGTAACATATCCATCACAGTATTGGTAAAGTCTATCAGGATGCGGTTGTCCAGCAATACACTCGAGAGTCGACGCAGTTCACCTCGTTCATCCGTGCCGTTCCAATCTGCAGCTCCAGTTCCCAGAAACCGCAACCTGAGCCCCTTTTCTGCATCTTCATTATACGAAGACAGGGGATTTGCCTTCATCCCACTTGCCACCAATGCTGTAGCAGAGGAAGCAATGAAATTCCGTCTGTTCATTTGTCTTTCATGCATTTTTCTCAGGCAAAATAACAAAATATTTCTGAAAAATCAAAATTCCATCACCCTTTTCTGGCAGATTATTGCTACATTTGCACCCCAGATTACTCAAACAAAGGATAACATTAACAGCGAGGGGTGCCATACAAGAGGCACCTATGCTATACTACAAGACAAGAAAAAAGTTTTCAGGATTATTATGGAATATCGGAATCTTTCTCAGGTCGATGTTGCCCAATTGGAAGAACAGGGCTGCACAGCCGAGGACTGGTCAATGGTCAGCGTACATCCCCAGTTGAATTTGAAATACATGCGTCACGTGCGTTTTTCAGGAGAATGCCGCATAGGACAGTTCCAGAAGTCATTTACCCTGCCTGGAGGCATTCAAAAGCACTCTGGCCTGTTCCACGTTACGCTGCACAACGTGTCCATCGGCGACAACTGTTGTGTAGAGAACATCAAAAACTACATAGCCAACTACGACATCGAGTCAGATTGTTTCATCGAGAATGTCGACATCATCCTGGTGGATGGCCCCACGCGATTCGGCAACGGAGTGGAAGTGTCGGTACTCAACGAGACTGGGGGGCGAGAAGTGACCATCCACAACCAGCTCTCTGCGCAGGATGCCTACATGCAGGCCATGTATCGCCATCGACCTATCCTCATCGATAGACTCAAGGAATTCGCCGACGAAATCGCAGTCAACAACGAATCAAGCCGCGGACGGATTGGTCACAATTCTACCATTGTGGACACAGGGTACATCAAGAATCTTTACATAGGCCCCTGGAGCAAGATTGAAGGTGCTGGCAAACTGAAAAATGGTTCGCTCATGAGCCGCAAGGAGTCACCCGTACACATTGGATATGGGGTGATAGCCGAAGACTTCATCGTGCAGGACGGCAGCCAGATTGAGGATTGCACCACCATCAGCCAGGTCTACGTGGGACAGGCATGCATCCTAGGGCACGGTTATTCGGCCAGCAACTCGCTCTTCTTCTGCAACTGTCAGGAGGAGAACGGTGAAGCGTGTGCCATCTTCGCTGGCCCTTTCACCGTCACTCACCACAAATCCACTCTGCTCATAGCAGGCATGTTCTCGTTCATGAATGCTGGATCAGGTTCGAATCAGAGTAATCACATGTATAAACTGGGCCCCATCCATCAAGGAGCTATGGAGCGCGGAGCCAAGACAACCTCAGATAGCTACATCCTGTGGCCTGCCCGCATTGGAGCCTTCTCGCTCGTGATGGGGCGCCACTCGACCAACCCAGACACCTCTACCCTACCTTTCTCCTATCTCATCGAGAAACAGGGCGAAACGTGGCTCGCACCAGCCGTGAACCTGCGCTCAGTCGGCACCATACGCGATGCACAAAAGTGGCCAAAACGTGACCTGCGTGCGAAGGATGGACAACTTGATCTGGTGAACTTTAACCTCCTCTCGCCTTATACCATCGACAAGATGGTACAGGGATTGAACGTGCTGGAACAGCTGAAATCCCTTTCAGGTGCCACCAGCGACACCTATACCTACCAAAGCGCCAAAATCACCCATTCCGCCCTGGAACGCGGCATACAGCTCTATCGCATGGCTATCGAGAAGTTCCTCGGCAATTCCCTCATTTCCAGACTGGAGAAGACGCGCCAACTGCGGCCTGAGTCAGATACGGGCGAAGGTGACTGGCTCGATCTGGCTGGTCTCATCACTCCCCACTCGCTCATTACTCAACTGATGAACGACATCGAGCAGCGACATGTCGGCAGCCAGCAAGAAATGAATCAGAGGCTGTGCAACATCCAGCATCACTACTACGATTTGGAGTGGTCATGGGCTTACAAGTTGCTGCTGCGCTTCTATCATCTGACAGAACAGGATCTGGAGCGCAACGAGGTGCTTATTGACATCATACGCCGATGGAAAGAGGCTGTCGTAGGGCTCGACAAGATGCTTTACAAGGATGCACAGAAAGAATTCTCACTCAGCACAAAGACAGGATTCGGATTCGATGGAAACACCTCCACAGCAGAAGCTGATTTTGCTGAAGTTCGAGGGCAATTTGATAGCAATCCCTTTGTAACAGCTATCCAAGAGCACATACGAGTGAAGTCGGCATTAGGAGAAGAATGGATCAGAAAATTATCCTGAGCAGAAGGATATGCATTGATATCATTCTCCCATGATCGTTACCACCAGCCCTCTTGCACCGCCCAAATTGCGGAACTCGCAGAAATAGATGCCCTGCCAGATTCCCATGTTCAGGTGTCCGTCTGTAATGGGTATCGTCAGACTCACACCGCTCAGGGTTGACTTCGCATGGGCGGGCATATCGTCGGCTCCCTCCAGGGTGTGCTCATACTCACGGCAGTTCTCAGGAACAAGCCTGTTGAAAACGGTTTCCATATCCAAACGCACATCAGGGTCAGCATTTTCGTTGATACTGAGTCCGCAACTGGTATGCTTGCAGAAAATATGGACGATGCCTCTTTGTGGCAATTGGGGCAACTGGCGCATTATCTCGCCAGTCACCAAATGAAAGCCTCTCGACTTTGGACTAAGTGTTATCTCTATCTGCTGAATCATCTTTCTGTTGGAATAAATCCTGGCTTTGTTTCCTCGTCTGACAAGCTTGCACAATAGGCAAAATCGTTGACGAGATTGAATTTTTGTTGATTGGGAGGGCAAAATTACAAAAAAAACAGCAATATCAAATACTTTCTATCCATCTCATTAATAAGAATAAGATGTGGCAGGATATACATCGCTGTTGAACTTCGTAGCGAGTTAAAGGCCCTTTGTATTTTCTTCTCAACTGCGGCCAACCAGTTCTTCAAGACTATGCAACGTGTTGAAATTACCGATTCAACACGTTCTCTCTTGCCAACCCACTTAATTCATTTGACGCCAAAATGGGACAATGGAACGTTTGTGCCTCGTCGATTCTTCGTCTTCGTCAAAATGTTAATTTGTCTTATCCAGGCCGCTGATAGGAGAATGAGCAATGAGCACCATCGTTGTCCTGTGCGTTAAGTGCCCATTGAAGAGGTCTCTCCTCGCCTTCTTTCAGGGGATAGTTGAAGAAGTACTCGCTCTGATGCAGAGTGGCAACCGCACGATCCTCGCCAAGATGAAGTTGGACGTAACCTATATCACCCCAATAACCTGTAGAAGGCAGGCACATGGTGCGCAGGATGCCACGCTTACCCCATTGGAAGACAGGGCTGTCAGTACGCCAACGGTGTTCGTGTCCAAAGAGATAGCCACAACAGGAAGGACAGTCGCGCAGCAGGGGCAACACCTTGGTTTCATCGAGAGAGTGATGGGCGGCAACGAAGACAGGCTTCTGATAGCCGCGCAGGGTATCGCGCAGCCAATCCATCTGCTCCTGACTGATGGCACCTGGGGTTATCCACTTCCCAAGGTCAGGCGATTCCTGAAGGGAGTCGAGCACGATGAAGTCAGCGCGAGGGGTCTTGACAACGAAAACCATCCGATCGAAGAGACGTGTGGTTACAGCCTTCTCAGGGAACACACGGGCGAAGTTCTCTCTGCGGTCATGATTGCCCATCCCCAGCGTGAGGTTGATGCCAACCTCCTCCAAAGGAACAAATAACTGGCGTGCGCACTCGTAGTCCTCTACGTGTCCATAAAGGTTGGCCAAATCGCCCAAACCAATGACGTTGCGAGGCAAGGGATTCATAGCAAGAATCTCGTTCACCACACGTGTCAGATAGCCTGGCGTGTGCCCATTGGGCAGGACATGCATGTCGCTGATAAGAATGACCGCATCTTCGTCGAAACGGCCAGAGACCTTCTTCTTTCTCTTAGGACTCATCATGCGGGCCAAAGGAGAGGCGCTGACGTTCAGCATAGAACCTTGCAGGCCGATAGCGGCCAAGCCGCCAAGGAAAGTTCGTCTGTTCATTATGTCATGTTTTTATGGTTATCTTTTTCTATTCACATTCTCCCCTCCTTCCTTTCCCCTAAGAGATGGGAGAAGAGAAGCATGGTGTAGAAGTTTGTAAAGGAAAGGAATGAAGCCTCTCCTACTGGAGCACTTCGCAGGAAAGTGTGTCGAAATACTGGAGACACTTGCGGATATCAGGCACAGAGTTCATCCAGTTGGCTTCATATTCCACTGCCAGATAACCCTTCCATTTCATGTCACGCAGATAGGTCAGGATCTGCTTCAGTTGGAGACAGCCTGTGCCCCAGATGACATCCGACTGCTCTGCCTCGTCTGTGCGCTTGGGAGCGATGTCCTTGAAATGGAAAGTGATAAGGCGGCTGCCCAACTTGCGCAGGCACTCCATCTCATCCAACCCTTGACGATTCCAGTGGCCGATGTCGGCACAGCTGCCTATTCCCTTCGCTCTGCCTTGAATATGCTGTAGGAGGGCATCCGGATTCCAATAAGTGGAAGGGCGCGGATGATTGTGGACAGCCACCTGGATGCCGTATTTCTTCGACAGGGCCTCCACGTGGTCCCAAAGATCAGGATTCGGCTCGCAGGTCACATAGTCCATCTTCAGGGCTTTCGCCATCTGGAAGAAACGGTTCCAATCCTCCTTGCTGTCGGATACGTAGACGCCTGAACCTACAATCTTCAAGCCTCGGCTCGATGCCTCACGCTGGATTTTCTTCAGCGTCTGAGCATCCAGATCGGGTCCGAAGGAAAGGTCTCCATATCCCTCTCCCAACTTGTGGCCAGGATAGATCTCGATGTACTTGATGCCCAGTTCCTGACATTTATCAAATGCTTCCAGGACGGAAAACATGTGGAACGTGTAGGACTGCATGGCTATTTTCCATCCAGCCTTCTCGGCTTTCGTCTTGGCTTGCAGCCCTGTAGCGACGAACATCATCAGACCGCACAATAAAAACAATTTCTTCAACATACGCAGTAAATCTTTTTAGGTTATGGGAACATTAATCTTTCGGCATATCAGGCAAAGTGAAGCCATTGTGGTAGGTATGCTTAACCCATTCCTCTGCCATCTCACGAGCATTGAAATCGGCAAAACGACGGTCGAAACGAGGATCACCGTCTATCACGCTGAATGCATCGTAGTTGACAATCTTAATCTTATCGTTCTCAGAAATATTGGTGAAGCGCATGTTCTTGCCGTCCCACTGAAGTTTCCTATGGAGGCCATAAAGACCAGCCAAACGAACGGCTATGACACCCATGTCGACCATTTCAGTGAAGGGACCTGAGAACTGGAAATTAGAAGAAGCCTCGACGCGATTCTCAGGACTTTCCTTGCAGGCACGTATCCAGTCCTGCTCGTGGGCATTGGTGTCCCAGATGTTGCCAGTACCGCCTGGCACACGACGCAGGGTTGGAGTCGGTTCCTTCCAGCCCTCCATACGCTGTTTGGGCAGCAAGGTTGGGTCCATACCATAACAGCCGGTCAGGATCTTCCCCTTTGTACCAATGAAAAGCAATCCGCCGTTCTCGTCTCCCATCATCTCGCCATCTCCCAACTCATCAGGACGAGGAGGCATCAGACCACCATCGTACCATGTGACCTTCACTTCAGGCATCTTCACTTTCCCCTTTGGAGCACGAGCAGGGAAAGTATAAGTAATCATCTCGGCATAAGGAGCCGAATAGAGGTTGCTCAGGGTGGAGCTGGCAATGACATCGGTAGGATAACCCAAATCGAGCGCCCAGCAGACAGGATCCATGATATGGCAAGCCATATCACCCAATGCACCCGTTCCGAAATCATACCATCCGCGCCAGTTCCAAGGCAAATAGACAGGATTGTAGGGACGCTTCACAGCAGGACCTAACCATAGATCCCAATCCAAAGTGTCAGGCACAGCCACTTCCTCAGTAGGCAGATTCAATCCCTGAGGCCAGATGGGACGGTCGGTCCAGCAATGAACCTCCTTGACCTCGCCGATTACCCCTGACCAAATCCATTCCGAGATACGGCGGCACCAATCGAAGGAATTACCCTGATTGCCCATCTGGGTTGCCACCTTGTATTTCTTAGCCAACTTGGCAAGCAATCGCGCCTCGTAGACAGAATGGGTCAAAGGCTTCTGGCAATAAACATGCTTGCCCAACGTCATTGCATGGGCTGCCACACCAGCATGCGTATGGTCGGGAGTAGCCACAAGAATGGCATCGATCTCCTTACCCATCTGATCAAACATCACACGCCAATCCTTAAATTTGCGAGCATTAGGATAGTCCTTGAATGTCTTTTCGGCATACTTCCAATCCACATCGCAAAGAGCCACGATGTTCTCTGTGGCCATATTGTGCAGATTGCGACGCCCTACTCCACCGATTCCCACTCCGGCAATGTTCAACTTGTCGCTTGGTGGCACGTGGCCAAAGCGTCTTCCAAGTACTGTACTAGGGACAATCATCATGCCCAACGTGGCGGCTCCACTTGCTTTAATGAAACTCCGTCTTGATATGTTTTCGCTCATATTGTTTTGTGTTTTATATGGATTTTTCATGCCAAAAATAAACATTTTTCTCCAAAGTGACAAATTTTGGCAGGAAGAAATACGATTTTACTGAATTATCACTAACTTTGTCTTCGATTCAGAGACTCACCCAACCAAAATGGAGAAACAACAAACCAACTCTCATATAAAGGAACGCACACGAATCAGGCTGGATGAACCGCGCCGCTTCCGCGTCATCCTTCACAACGATGATTTCACTACGATGGACTTTGTCGTGATGATTCTGAAGAACATTTTCTTCAAGAACGAAGTGGAGGCAGAGACACTGATGTTGGAGGTTCATAAGAAGGGGAAAGCAGTGGCAGGCATCTACCCTAGAGACATTGCCATGAGCAAGATACAAAAGGCCACGCGCTTGGCCAGGGAATCGAACTTTCCACTCAGACTGACATGTGAACCAGAAGAAGTATGATGGAACAAACCAAATATTTGCAAGATGCTATAAATCAGGCCATACTGCAGGCCAAGTCTGACCGCGTGGAATTCGTATGCCCAGAACACCTGCTGGTGGGACTGATGATGCAAGATCCATTCAAGCACGCGCTTTTCTATGAATCAGGAGCTGACGAGAAAGTCTTCACAGAATCCCTCTACGCCTATTTGGCCCACATGGAACGTGTACCAAATAATATCCAGTACGAGCTGATGCTATCGAGCCAGATGAATCGAATGATGAGCACCGCCCTGGAATGTGCCATCGGAGCAGAAGTAGAGCAGTTGGATGTTCCTCACGTAGTAAATGCAATGCTAAGACTGGAGGATAGCATGGCCCACAACCTGATAGAGAAGACCATCCAGTGCAGCAATGGCGAGTTAATCAGCTCCCTGACGGAGGCTTACGAATGGGAGGCCGATATGGATGAAATGTTTGACCACGAAGAGACTGGACAAGAACCATGGCGACAATTCGTACTCTGTATGAATGACCACCTGGAAGAACACAATCCCCTCATCGGACGACAGGAAGAGTTGGAACGAACCATACAAGTACTCTGCCGGCGGGGGAAAAACAACCCGCTCCACGTGGGAGAATCCGGAGTGGGAAAGACTGCTATTGTGTGGGGGCTGGCAGCCCTGCTGGAGAGCGGAAAAGTGCCCGAAAGGCTGAAAGGCTTCCGCATCTACGAGATGGACTTGGGGAGCCTGATTGCAGGCGCGCAGTTCCGTGGAGATTTTGAGAAACGCCTGAAGGCCATCATGGAAGGTATTCAACGAGAGGGGAACGCCATCGTATACATTGATGAGATACACAACCTAGTGGGGGCAGGACAAAACGGCGAAGGGGCTATGGATGCGACCCAGATGCTGCGACCCTACATGGAGGACGGCGACATCCGATTCATTGGAAGCACTACCTATCAGGAGATGAACCGATACATGGGCAAGCAACGAGGCCTGATGCGACGATTCCAGCAGATAGACATTCTCGAGCCCTCGAAAGAAGAGGCGGTAAAAATCCTGGAAGGGCTCCAGAAGAAATACGAGAAATATCATCATGTGACATACGAGGATGGAGTGATGGAATACGCTGTGGATATGAGTTCAAAGTTCATCAGTGACCGCTATCTGCCTGACAAAGCAATAGACCTGATTGACGAGGCTGGAGCAATGGCCGAACTGAAGACCAAACATAAACGTGCGAGCAAACCCTCCATCATCGGCAAGAAGAAAATATCGGATGTACTGACCAAGATATGCAAGATCAACGCAGAAGCTCTGAAGAGCGATGATAACAGCAAACTGCAGAACCTAACCAAGCGCATGATGAAACAAATCTATGGCCAAGAAGAAGCCATACGGCAGGTGGTGGCTAGCGTGGAGATGTCTAAAGCTGGATTACTGGACGAGGACAAACCTCTGGCATCGCTGCTTTTCGTGGGTCCAACGGGTGTTGGGAAGACAGAAGTGGCGAGAGTGTTGGCCAAGGAACTAGGTATTGAACTGGTGCGGTTCGACATGAGCGAATACACTGAGAAACACACTGTGGCAAAACTGATTGGCTCTCCAGCAGGATATGTGGGATATGAGGACGGAGGGTTGTTAACAGATGCTATCCGCAAGAACCCCAATTGTGTGCTTCTGCTTGACGAGATTGAGAAAGCCCACAGCGATATCTACAACATCCTGCTGCAGGTGATGGACTATGCGCGACTGACCGACAATCGAGGCAACAAGGCGGATTTCAAGAACGTGATTGTGATCATGACGAGCAATGCTGGAGCTCAGTTCGCTGGTCAGGCATCAGTAGGCTTCGGAAAAGGGATAAGCGCTGGCGAGGCAATGCTGCAGCAAGTGAAGAAAACATTCAAACCTGAATTCATAAACCGTCTCTCGGGCACAGTAGTTTTCAATGACATGGACCGCACTATGGCCAACCTGATTCTGGACAAGAAACTCAATCAACTGAAAACAAAACTGAAGGCAAAAAACGTTCAGATGAAAATCAAGCCTCGAGCCCACGACTTCCTCCTAGAGAAAGGTTTCACCCGTCAATATGGTGCTCGAGAAATGGATCGTGCAATACGACGACTACTCTCTCCGCTACTGATGAATGAGATCCTGTACGGATCTCTCAGGGAAGGTGGAAATGTTACGATTGACCTAAAGGATAATATCTTGGTGATAAAGTAATTATGATATTCAACCTGAATGAAGAGATTAGCTTTCCAAATCCTCGCTTAGGTGACCCTGATGGCTTGCTTGCAATCAATGGGGACCTCAGTATAGAGCGATTGCTGCTGGCTTATTCCCACGGCATCTTTCCATGGTACTCTTTTCGCGAAGGGCTGATACAATGGTGGTGTCCGATGGATCGATTCGTTATTTTCCCCAGTGAGATTCACGTGTCTCACTCAATGCGAACATTGCTCAATAAGAGAAAATACAAATGTTCCATCAATACTGCTTTCGAGCAGGTGATAGAGAACTGTAGTAAACTACGGATCGATGAGAAAGGTGCTTGGCTAGGACCTGATATGATGGAGGCATACACCCGACTCCACAAACAGGGCTATGCAGTGAGTGTGGAGGTATGGGAAGACGAAAGAGAATTGGTGGGCGGACTCTACGGCGTGACACTGGGGCGGTGTTTCTTCGGAGAAAGCATGTTCTCTCAGGTTCCCAGCGGAAGCAAGATAGCCTTGATCCATTTGGCTCACGTGATGGAAGCTATAGGGGGAGTCATGATAGACTGCCAGTTCGAGACTGCTCACCTGAAGTCAATGGGTGGACGACACATCACTTATGACGAATACATGAGATATATTAATATAAATAGGTAAAGAGATGAAAAAGACTATGTTGTTTTGTGCTGTCATGCTGGGCTTGATGGCATGCAATCCACAAAGAAAGAATGAAACAGAGGAGGCTACGCCTCAGAAGATTCTGGTGCTGTATTATTCTCAAACAGGCACGACGAAAGCTGTAGCTGAAGAGATTCAGAAGATGCTGGGAGCCGACATTGAGGCTATCTCACTAGAGAACGACTACCCTAGCGACTTCCAAGCAACCATCGACCGATGCCAGAAGGAACGTGAGACAGGCGAACTTCCTACTTTGAATCCCCTGCAGGCAAACCTAGACGATTACGACGTGATCTTCCTGGGCTATCCTATCTGGTTTGGCACGTATGCGACTCCCATCAAGACTCTTTTGAAAGAGATTAATCTGGGAGGGAAAAAAGTCGTACCTTTCTGCACCTTTGGAAGTGGCGGGCTCTATTCCAGCATCCAGGATCTGGAGAGCGAGCAACCAGACGCTGAGATTCTTCCAGGATACGGCGTACGCACCGCACGAGTGGAGAAAGCCCCTGCTGAGATTGACCGCTTTCTGAAAGAAAACGGATACATTGAGGGTGAAGTGGATCCTCTACCCGATTTCTCAAAGCAGATGCCTGTAACTGAAGAAGATGTGAAGATCTTCGATGCGGCCTGTGGCAACTATCAGTTCCCCTTGGGCACACCTGTCACCGTAGGACTTCGCAAGACTCCCAGCGGCACTGACTTTCTATTTAATGTAAAATCAAATGGACCTGACGGATCGGAGAACACATCGAGAATCTATGTTACTTTGGACGATGAGGAAGGTGCAGTACCTGAATTCACTCAAGTTGTCAGGTAACAACCAACAGAATCCAGGCTCAAGAACCTACTCAAATAGCAACATGCCCCCTGGTTTTACGTCAGGGGACATGTTGCATTTGGGAGGTTGTCGGAAATCCCTCCTGATCCCATAGGAAAAGTTACTCCAACGAGTATTCCACAGTATTAACTACACGTATCTTCTTGATATATGGAGTGTTGGCATCACGGTCATCAATCGAGAACTGACCCTGAGAAGCTGAAAAGATACGCCCCAATTTGCTGCCAGAATCCTCAGCAAATTTCTCTGCTGTGGCTCGAGCATTCTTTGTAGCCTCTTCCACCATCTCAGGTTTAATCTGGTTCAAACCAGTGAATTGGTAGTCCACACGATTTTCGCCATACTCATCACCAGTTACGGCAATGCCCGTCTTCATCAATTCCGACTGGCGACGCATCAGGCTACGCACTCGATCCACATCACTGCTGGTAACGGTGATGACACTTTTGGCCTTGTAGCGATAGTTCATGATCTCATTCCCATAGTTGTCAGCTTGACGATCGGTAATGGTAGGGGAATTCACACTGATTTCATCCTCCTTGATGCCGCCTGACTTCAGGAAAGAAATCAGTGCCTTATTCTTCTGCTCAATATTCTCGTACATCAAGGCTGGGTCATTGCCTATCTCCTTGTAAACCAAAGGCCAAATCACCTTGTCTGCCTTTACTTCACGCTCTGCAAGTCCCTTGACACAGACCCTGCGATCGTGATCCTTGAAACCCAAAATCCCACTGCGGAGAGTGAAACCCATTACAATCATACCTACAGCAATGATAGCTGCTGAGAGAAGCATTTTATTTTCCTTCATGATGTAATATGAATTAATGTTTTTGAAATAGAGTTAACTTCTTTGCTTGTTTTTGCAAGGCAAATGTACGCAAAAAGAGGATTCTTCCCCTCGAAACGAACAAGAAAATTTGAATTCACAAGTCGAATTTTCAGAAATTTAAGACTACGAAAGGAAATATCACATAATTCCTGTTCTAACATTACGAAACAAGTATTCTCGCGAATCAGAACGGAAGAAGAATGAAGAATTGACATCATATGAAGAATTCAATTGAAGATTTCTGACCGACAAGAACAATTGGGAGAGGTTTTTTTTGTAAATTTGCATACTAAACGAACGAATTAACATCATGAGAATACCTGAAAACTTGCGCAAGATATTGATTGCATCAGCCGTATTTGTAACGCTTATCGCTACGGCAGCCACCACAAAACCCTTTTTCCTATGGAGCAAAGGCATCTTCACCAGAGTCAATCTGACAGAAGCGACCTTCAGCGTTAATGGGAAAATACTCAACATCAATGGCGAAAGTTTCCCAGTTAGCAAGATAGACAGCATCACCCTATCTGCTACCAGTCCCAAAGCTCCCAAAACAGTCATCGATTTCAACACCTCCAAGTCCAATCAACTGACAGTCATCTCGATGGGTTCAAATTCCCACAGCTTTCGCATCAAAACCAGCGGGACAGATCCTTTCCTCTTTACCAATAGCCTGTCCCGCTCGCTCCCTGCCGATTCCAGCGTTTTCACTTTCGAGTACCGTTTAATAAGTGATCAGCCTATCAAACTGAAAGCCTATTTCGCAGATCCCGTATTAGAGTCGCGTTCTAAGATCCTAGGAGACTTGGAGCCTACGAACTTGTGGAAACAAGCCAGTTTCGACGTCTTTATGGAGCGCGAAGAACTTGAATGGGGGAAAACAGGCAATTATCTGCGTCTCGACCCTGGAGAGATTGCTGGCATCACCTTGGAAATCAGATTCATGTACTTCCGTAGTCCCAATGAGAAAGAATTGGCTGAACGAGAAGATATCCTTGCCTCCAAACAATACATTGACAATGGGAAAGTGCGTCTGGGTGTAGACATGAAACACGGCGGAAGTGTCTTCTACTTCGCTCTTTCTAAAGACCAAAAGAACCTGCTCAACCATTTCGATGAGGGACGCTTCATCCAGCAATCATATTATGGAGAGGTGGACGGAAGTAGGTGGAACGGTCAAGCCTGGAGATGGAACCCCATTCAGGGTGGCGGCTGCAACGGCACGACTTCTCAGGTTCGCAGCAGCGAGATCACTGAAACCAGCATCCATGTGGTATCCATCCCTGTCCATTGGGCTTACAGCTACCTGATGCCAGAACTAGAAATGGAGGAACTCATCACACTTGAGGGCGATGTGGCCCATATCCATTACATCTTCCGGAATGACAGCCAAGATGCAACGGACCATCCATACAACTCTCAGGAGATGCCCGCCGTATTCATCGATTACAACTATGCACACATGAAATACTACAAGGGAAACAAACCCTGGACCAACGATGAACTGACAGATGTAGTGCCAGGATGGCCCAATGAGTCCCACAACCGTACAGAAGAATGGTCGGCCTACGTGAACAATGCAGACTACGGAATCGGAGTCTACACCCCAGGAACTTTCAATACTACCGCCTATCGCTTCGGCAATGGGAATTCCCCAGGCGAAAGAGGGTCAGACTGCTCCTATTTCGCTCCTATCCGACAATTTGATATCGCGAAGGGCGACGTCATTCAGTATGATGTGTATGTGACCATTGGAACCATCGAGGAAATCCGTTCCCGCTTCTATGACATACACAACAGACCATAAAGGATAAAGAGAAAAAGTTTCGCTTGTTCCTTTTCACATGTAGTTAAGTAGTTAAAGTAGTTCTTGCACTTCAGTAGGACACGCATTTACCAGTCATCGTTATCATCATCGTCGCAAACTATCGACTTAACTACTTAACTACTCCCTACTTAACTACTCCCTACTTAACTACTTCTGATACTTCTGTCAAATAAGAGTCTAAGGAGAATTCTTGTATATTTGGATCGGACTGACAGAGTTGTATACTTTTAGTTCGTTAATCGTTATTTTTTGTATTATCATTTACATACAGGGAATACTAAAAAGTAAAAACGCGGACGATACAGACAATTTATCTGCCAGATATTTGTGAATGTTGGTTATTCTTACGATATTTGCAAACAGGGATAGAAATCTATATTAATTAACAAATATAAAAGCAATAGAAATGAAGGCAAAATGCATGTATTGGCTTGCGTTGTCAATGGTATTGACATGCGCTGTTTTAATGGGCTGCAGTGGTTCGGACGACCTTGTCGAAGAACCCGATATTGAGGTGCCCGAATATGTAGAGAACCCGCAGAAGGCGATGCACTATGAGAAGAGTTCACAGTTCAAGAGTGACATGGACGCTGTGAATCAGTTGGCTTTCGTGATGAAGGCAATGAACTGGAACTACTGGATGATGGCATCCGACGGACTGAAAAAACCGGAGGACTTCTTCACGGTTTCGCCTGATGAGCTTGGCAAGAACCAGCCCAAACTGGCGGACGAGTATTTGGAGATGCTGACCTACCTCTACAACAACCTTGACACCTACACTGAAGCACTCGAGAACATGGAAGTGAACGGCATTCTACCCGAAGGGGCTGTCACCCGTGGCTTTCTGAGCGACTTCTTTAGTTTCGGCATAGCTGCAAAGTCGTCAGCTGCGATGGGACGTCAGACCGTTATGACGATTATCAGGGCAAAGGGATGGTCGACTAACTATCAAATGATGGAGAAACTGTACAAGCAGATTCCAGAAGGAAACCGTCGTGGCTACAGCAATGCTCTTTCTTTCTGGAAGGATTTCAGCACAGGCAAACTGGACGACCGCTCTAACCAGATTTTCAAGAACCTCTACTCTACGAGCGATGACCCAGACGTGCAGGAGTTCTACGACACATGTCGTGACATAGGCATCACGCCAGAGATGAACATGGCAACCATCACTCAAAAAATGGCAGAAGCTGGCATGAACCTCATTGTAGATGCCTGCCCCATCAACCTGAGCACCGGTATCGACATCTACAACACATCGAATGCAACGATGAATGTGTTGACCAACACGTTTCAATTTAAGGCGAACGAGGACGGCACAGTGTCCTACGATGGAGTAAACGTCGATGTTTTGAAGGAATTTGCAAAACAGTGGGGACACAACGTCGTGAACTACGGCCGCGACTACGAGAAATTCATGGACAAGGTGGAGTCGGGCTTTAATTCGGCATACTATATGAACTGGGACGAAGGAAAGGACTGGTGGATAGACAACGTGTTCAAGGGAGCATACGACTTCACAGCCAACGAAACGATGTTCAGCGACAATCTGATGGAAGCGTTCGATGATCATGGCAAAAAGCTGGGACTCGATACCAAGGTGATTGTAAAGGAGGTGAACGGACAGGAAATATCTTTCGTCTATCTCGTCGACAAAGAGACAGGCAGGATACGCCTTGGATTCATAAAGGACGCTGAAGGCAACATAGTGATGTTCCCAGGAGAAAACCCAGGTAAAAAGACCATCACTGTGGTGAACCGTCATACTGGCAAACGAATCACCAAGGAAGTGGACATAAACAAGGACAAGGAGACAATCATTGAGACAGACCTCGAATTCGACGAAGACCTGCTTGAGGAAGAGCCAGAGAATGGAGACCTGAGTCTATACCCTGGCGCGAAATGGACAGAAGAGAGCGGCGAAGCAGTGTCGATGCGCTTCACTATCGTGACCAATTATCTCTACTACAAGTGCAAGACTGAGAGCGACTGGATTTCAGCCAACATAGCAACCGATGCCAACTACATGTACGTGAAAGTGACAAAGAACGACAAACCGCAGAACCCCAACGACAAGAACAGCAAGCCAGCGGATCGCACAGGAAAAGTACTTGTGATGGCAACCAATAAGGCAGGCAAGGTGCTGAAGACTATTACGCTCGATGTGACGCAGAAGCCATACATACCCGAAGATAATGAACCATTTATCACAGCCTATCCTTCAGAAGTAATAATGGATGCAAAGGGGGGAGAACAGCTTATCTCGCTTTCTTACACCTCATCCTACAACTATCTTGGTGCCGACCCGAGCGACGACATCATCGGCTGGGCAGACGTGCAGCCTACCTTAGACGGCTATGTCATCAGTGTCAACCCTAACAACACAGACGAAGAACGCTCAGGCACCATCACCTTCTATGCAGCTGTGAGCCAGCAGGCACTCGATGATGTGTTCTACAACGGAGTCAGACCTGGCAAAGAAAAAGTTGTCTATACCACAGTACTGGTAAAGCAGGAAAAGGGAGAGAAAAAATCCCCAATTTTCGAAGTGAATTTCTACATGACTTCAAGTGGCATAGAAGTTGATAGAGGAAGTAAGGTAGGCTACGGCACAAACTTCGACTTTGAAGATACGGAAAACGCAACAATAACTTGCGTTGAACAGGGACGCAACCTGCATGTTGAATGCATAGGAAAAATTGAGTATTCATGGCAAACACAGAATGCAACCCTATCGTTTGACATCCAGAACTACAAAGACCTTTCGAGCGACGACCTCAAAATCATAAACATGAAATGGCATTACATTTCAGAGGAAAAGTATGATAAGAGTAAGGTCACGAGGGAAGTCAACGCTGATGTAACCAACATACCTGTAAACGAAGCTGACAAGTATGAGATGGTAGTCAATGCAAAACTTGGTGATGGCATTGTGTTCAACAGTTGGAGTGCTAAGGAGTACTCTATCTATGATAATGGGAATACTCACAGCAATAATTATGTTTACGAGGAGAACGCAAACAATAAAGTCATTATGGATATTTATTTCAGACGTTTTTACTAAACACTGAAATACAAAGAAAACTCTTAACCCCCATAACACATACCCCAGCAAGAAGATTTTGCTGGGGTATCTTTTTACACGGTCTTCACCAAATTCCCATGACAACATATGGAAAATGTGCTTTCATTCTTCACCACGAAGCATAGAAAACAAAAGACACTCCAAAAAGTTCATAAAAAAGTTATTAGAGAATATACATACATGGATTATGCTCTTCTGACACCTACGTCAAACATCCAGACACAACGTGTTATGTTCCCCAAATCAACGTGTTGTCTTTACGATTTCAACGTGTCGCGTCTGCAAAATTATTTGGGGGGGACTGATAAAGCCATTGGCTATCCCTCTGCTGGAAAAGTGTTTGCCCACAAACATAGGGTTGAATAATCAAAAAATATTCACCATATGGCGTAATAACAGCCGGTGAATATTTCTTAAAGAGAGAATTTTGTCATTTATCAGTTGAGACGTCCCCCCCGCTGGATGAGCAGGCGCACATGGCTGTTGAAATCGCTAGCCTGCATCAGGTCTTCGATTGTGAGATGCATGCGATAACGCCACTGGTGGCGAGGAATGGATGGGATGTTGATGCGCTCATCATCAGGATAGGGATAACGCAACTTCTCGTCCATGGAAATCCAATCCTGGAAACTGATCAGGCACAACATGCTGGGACAATAGAGATGACGCGAGACAACCTCCTCTGCCAGCCATCCAGGCATGACACGAGGTGCAGATCCATCGTGATGCAGGATTTCATTATAGTATCGTTGCGTCCTGTCATAATCTTCCTCCCACCAGGCACGAAGGGTGACCATATCGTGAGTAAAGATGGTGCTCACACTGCGATAAGGGTTGTCCCCCAAGTGACCAAAGAGCAACCCAGGCTTCTTGGGCATCGCCTGAATCTCGAGGCTGAGCATACGCAGTCTTTCCATCACAGGGCCCACACATGCAGGAACCATCCCCAGATCCTCACCACACGCCAACATTTGAGTGGATTCTACCAGCGATGGAAGCTTCTTCATTGCCTGATCGTACCAGAAATCATTGTGCCGATGGTAGAAGTAGTGTTCATAGAGACATCGGAATGCTTCCTGATCATGCCATGAAAGGTTACGGAAAATGTAATCCTCAGTGGCAGAGATACGTGGATGGTAGAGCTCTGGATTGTGGATGTCGGGCACAAAGAGAACGTCGCTTATCAGCGAGTACAACCCATCACGCAGGGCAAGGGACGAGTCGTCCGACATGCCTTGAAAAGCAGCCTCCACCTGTCGCTGAGTTGCATACTCGGGTCGCATCGCATAACGAGTATCGTCGATCTTGGTCAGATAGGCAGTACGGACATGATCGGCCATACCTCCAAAGATGGAATTGAGCACCTGATCAGTTATATAAGGTTGCGTAAAGAGCTCTTTCTGGAAATGAAGTCCAAAGCCCTCTATCTCTTCAGCACTCATGGGCAGAGCTGGTGAGAACTGTCCGAGCAACCCATGGATGCTGTGCAAGGGAATCTCCCAAATGCGGAAGAAACCAAGCACATGATCGATACGGAAAGCATCGAAATACTCAGCCATCTTGCGGAAACGACGAATCCACCAGCGATAACCGTCTTGAGCCATACGGTCCCAGTCATAAGTGGGGAACCCCCAATTCTGGCCATTCACGCTGAAATCATCGGGCGGCGCACCTGCCTGGCCATTCATGTGGAAATAGAAAGGTTCCTTCCAGGCTTCCACACTGTGGCGACTGATACCAATAGGCACATCCCCCTTAAGAACAACTCCCTTTGAACGGGCATAAGCGGTGGTTTCGCTCAGCTGTTTGTCCAAAATATACTGCTGGAAAGCATAAAAACTGGTCCCTTTGGCTTTCTTTTCAACCAAAGCATAGATGTCCTCAGCTTTATAAGTCTTGAAGTGTGGCCATCTATGGAAGTCACTGGTGCCATATTTATCGCGCAGCATGCAAAAAGCCGTATAGGGAACAAGCCATTCCTGGTTCTTCTGATAGAACTCCTCATACTCAGCAGATTTCAGAACACGTTGGCCCTCCTGCTTAAACAAACGCTGCAGATAGTCCTGTTTCAATATATTCACCTGCTCATAGTCAACCTGCTTTAAAGCATTCAGCTCACGACGTTTCTTTTCGTATTCCAACATGAAAGCTGCATCATTGACAGGAGGCAGCTGCTGCAAATCGATATACATCGGATGGAGGGCATAAATGGAAATGCAGTTGTAGGGATAACTGTCAGTCCATGTATGTGTCTGTGTAGTATCATTGATGGGAAGCAACTGAATAACAGTCATTCCTGCCAGGTTTGCCCAATCGACCATACGCTTCAAATCACCCAAATCACCTATGCCCTGACTCATCGTGCTGCGAAGGGAGAACAGGGGAATCACGATACCTGCGGCTTTCCAATGCTCATCAGCAACATGGACAATCTCGTCATAGATAACCACTACATGATTCTGAGGGATGGAACCAGAGGGACTCAAGCGATTGTCACCTTCCTCCCATTGAATCAAATTGCCTGTCGCTTCATCCACAATGACATATTTGTACTCAAAAGGCAGATACAGGTAGGCTGCGCTCAGACTGACAACCCACTCATTGATGCCAGCACGCTCCATGCGCAAAGCACGAAGAGGATCCCATGCTCCTAAAGGTGGCTGACTGCCCAAGAGTGCTAGCGCCTGCCCTTCGTGCAACTGAGGAGCCTGGACACGGAATACCAAAGTCTGCTCGTAATAGACGAAATTGGGATCCCTCGCCTCAAAATGTGAAACAGCATGAATGTATGCTGAACTGTAGAGGTGATTCAACTGAGGGATGTCTCTCCAATAATCAGGAAATATAAATGTACGCGTGGAATCCGCAGGGAAACGACGAGGCACAGCATTCCATTCACGCCGCACGATTTGGTCATTCTCTACAATCACATACCGATACTCAAACGAGGCAACATCCCGCTCGATTACCTGAACATCTCCACTCCATTGCAGTCCATCCGAAGTATCCAAAGATATTCGAGAATTCACTCGAATTCCCTGATGACGGTACAAAGTGAGTTCCACAGCTACAGATTGTCCCCACTGAGTCCGATATTCCAGTGAAAATTGCAGTTTCATAAACGTGTATTTTCTTGCTAAATTACAAAACTTACTGACAAATATAGCAAAAAAACAAGAAAAAGCAGGATATCACTCAAAAAAAAGGAGATAAATTTGTTAGAACGTCCAAAAAAAATTATATTTGCAAATGAAAAGAGATGAGTAAAAGACTTAGCCGCGCTGGTTTGACTGGGAATCTCATCAATAATTTAATGAAACCGAGAATAGTTTCGTTACTAATGGCGGGCCACGCTCCGAGAGGAGTAACACATAGTCGGTGGATTACAAAGGTAACGAACATCTCAAAACTTTTTGTGTTCGGAGTTTCATCACATCATCAGCGTGGCTTTTTATACAAAGAAAGCGTGCATCCCAATACAGGAGCACGCTTTTTCTGTAAATCAAATCCAGAAATAGACCGATTACTTAACCTTAGCAACGATAGCCTTGAAAGCCTCAGGATGATTTACTGCCAGGTCGGCGAGAACCTTACGGTTGATCTCGATACCACCTTTGTGCAGAAGTCCCATCAACTGAGAATAGCTCATACCTTCCAGACGAGCAGCAGCATTGATACGCTGAATCCACAAAGCACGGAAGTTGCGCTTCTTCGTACGACGATCGCGGTAAGCATAGGTAAGACCTTTCTCCCAAGCATTCTTGGCAACAGTCCAAACATTCTTACGAGCACCAAAATAACCTCTGGTGAGTTTCAGGATTTTCTTTCTTTTAGCTCTTGAAGCTACATGATTTACTGATCTTGGCATAATTTTTTTCTTTTTGAACGTTAGCGCCGCCTATCCATAGACGAACTTCATGCTAAACATTCGGTTAACAACTTAAGTTAAAAACTGTGTCTTGAATTTGGAAGATTAACGTAAACACAGAAGATCACGAACTTGCTTCAGGTTCTCGTGTACAACGATTGCGCTGTGGTCCAGATTTCTCTTTTGTTTCTTTGTCTTCTTCGTCAAGATGTGGCTGTGGTATGCGTGGTGACGCTTTACCTTGCCAGTACCGGTTAGCGTGAATCTCTTCTTTGCGCCGGAATTAGTCTTTACTTTTGGCATAATTGTTTGTTTAAATATTTATAATTATTAATAATGATGTGGCAACGCATATACCAAGCGTTACGCACTATCGTTCTTTTCTTTATTTCTTAATCGTCGAAGTCCTCCCCCTCTACTTTGGGTCCTGTGTACTCTTTGCGAGCTTTCTGCTGTGGTGCCTTCTTCTCGCGAGGACTCTCTACTTGGACAACTCCTGCAGTTGCAGTTTCTGTCTTCTTGCCACCAACTTGCTTCTTGGGTGCGATGAACATGATCATGCGTTTACCCTCCAGCTGAGGCATCTGTTCCACCTTTCCGTAGTCTTCCAAATCAGCTGCGAAGCGCAAAAGAAGAACCTCACCCTGCTCCTTGAAGAGGATGCTGCGCCCTTTGAAGAACACATAAGCCTTTACTTTGTCACCCTCCTGAAGGAAACTCTGAGCATGCTTCAACTTGAAGTTGTAGTCGTGATCATCCGTCTGTGGTCCAAAACGAATCTCCTTGATCTCGATTTTGGTCTGCTTGGCCTTCATCTCCTTCTGGTGTTTCTTCTGCTGATACAGGAATTTGCTGTAATCAATCAGACGGCATACAGGAGGCTGGGCATTTGGAGAAATCTCTACCAAGTCCACTCCTTTCTGCTCTGCTAGCTGAAGGGCCTTATAGGTAGGAAGTACCGTTGACTCTATATCATCACCTACGACGCGAACCTCGTGAACGTGGATCTGATCGTTGACGCGATACTGCTGCTTTAAGTTGTCTTTCTTCATTAATTATTTTAAAATCGGGTGCAAAATTAATACTTTTCTGTCATTTTCCGCACTTCATCAAGAATTTTCTTTCCAAAATCTTCATATTTCATGCTTCCTTGCTCGCCTCCACCCTGCTGACGGAAACTAACTGTGCCTTCTGACTCTTCGTTTTGACCCACAATAAGCATGTAGGGGACACGCTTCATCTCATTGTCACGAATCTTGCGACCAATCTTCTCGTTGCGGTCATCTACATAGGCGCGAACCTCTACGCTGTCATAGTACTCCTGCAACTTTCTGGCATAGTCATTATACTTCTCACTAACAGGCAGAATGGCAACCTGATCAGGGCTCAACCACAAGGGGAAGTGACCAGCTGTATGCTCAATCAGCACCGCAGTGAATCGCTCCATACTCCCGAAAGGAGCACGATGAATCATCACAGGACGATGCTTCTGATTATCCTCACCCACATACTCCAGATTAAAACGCTCTGGCAAGTTATAATCTACCTGAATGGTACCCAACTGCCAACGACGTCCCAAAGCATCCTTTACCATAAAGTCCAACTTGGGACCATAGAAAGCAGCCTCGCCAAGCTCAGTAGTTGTGTTCATTCCCTTCTCAGCACATGCTTCAATGATAGCCTTCTCGGCAGCTTCCCATACCTCATCGGAACCTATATACTTCTCCTTATCGTTGGGATCACGCAATGAAATCTGTGCCTCGAAGTTGTTAAAATCAAGTGCCCCGAAAATAATCTGAATGATTTCCATCACACGGATGAATTCATCCTTCACCTGATCAGGACGACAGAAAATATGAGCATCATCCTGAGTGAACGAACGAACACGTGTGAGTCCGTGCAACTCGCCACTCTGCTCATAACGGTAAACCGTACCAAACTCTGCACAGCGGAAAGGCAATTCCTTGTAACTATGAGGTTTAGAAGCATATATCTGACAATGATGAGGGCAGTTCATAGGTTTCAACAAATACTCCTCGCCTTCTTCGGGTGTATGAATAGGCTGGAAACTGTCTTTGCCGTAATGATCCCAGTGCCCACTCGTCACATAGAGAGCCTTGCTTCCGATGTGGGGAGTGATCACTTGTTGGTAACCATATCGTTTCTGAATCTTTTTGAGGAAATCCTCCAGACGCAAACGCAATGCTGTACCTTTGGGCAACCAGATAGGCAATCCCTTACCAACCATATCAGAGAACATGAAGAGCTCCATTTCCTTGCCTATCTTGCGATGGTCACGTTTTTTTGCCTCCTCCAAAAGAACCAGATACTCATCGAGCAACTTCTTCTTAGGGAAGGTGATACCATACAGACGTGTCATCATGGGACGTTTCTCGTCACCACGCCAGTAAGCAGAACTTACAGCCAGTACCTTACAAGCCTTGATGGGAGCTGTACTCAGCAGATGAGGGCCGCGACAAAGGTCGGTGAAAGCACCTTGAGTATAAGTCGTGATATGACCATCCTCCAGGTCATTGATTAGTTCATTCTTGTAGGTCTGGCCATGATCGCCAAAGAACTTCAGCGCATCAGCCTTGGAAATGTCACGCCGAACCAGTTCTTCCTTCTTCTGAATCAGTTCAGCCATTTTCTTCTCGATAGTGACAAAGTCACCTTCACGAATCACGACTCCTTCAGGAGGCATTACGTCGTAATAGAAACCATTTTCGATAGCAGGACCAATACCGAACTGGATCCCAGGATAAAGTTCCTGTAGAGCTTCTGCCATCAAGTGGGCACTGGTGTGCCAGAAAGCATGCTTGCCTTCCTTGTCATCCCACTTATAAAGAACAATACTAGAATCCCCGCAGATAGGACGATTCAACTCAACTGTCTCACCATTCACGCCACAAGCCAAAACATCCTGAGCCAAACGGGGCGAGATGCTTTCAGCTATCTGATAACCGGTCACTCCAGCTTCGTATTCGCGAACCGAGCCATCGGGAAAAGTTATTTTTATCATATCGTATTTTATTAATGTTCTAATTTTCAAGGGTACAAAGATACATATTTTTAGTCAATTACGAACCTCTTTATGCAAAAAAAAGTCACTTCTGCTTCTTTGTTGAGTATCGTTTTATCAAATTATAGGCTGAATACAACCCATATTCACCAGCTTGACTGAGGTCAGAAAGCCCTTCATCAGATTTGTCAGACATCAGATGGGCTACACCACGATTGAAATATGCAGCGGGGAATTGATTGTCCAAGCGAAGTGTCTCCGTATAAGATTCGATGGCAGCTGGATAATCCGCCAACAGAATCTGAACTCCTCCCCGATTATAGTGGGCGTAGACGAAATCGGGAGCCAGTTCAGTGCAACGTGTCAAATCCTGCAGAGCCATCAGGTAACCAAGTCGAACATCCTGAGCCTGCATTGCTGTTCCTGATGCTTCCAACTCAGCACAACGGACCTGAGCCCGCAGGAAGAGGGCAAGCACATTGTCGGTCTGGAAAGTGAGCAGGTTGTTAAGGTCGGCTATTGCATTCTCGAAGTCACGCACATGATAATAATCGAGCGCACGCTGCAGCAACAGGATTGAATCATTGGGCATCTTCTCCAGTTTCTCTGTTGCCTCAGCAATATGGTCGAAATGAGTCTGAATCATTGTCTCAGTCAAATTCCCTTCTGTATCAGTCAGATACAACACTCCAGGAAGTTTCTTCTGAGCATTCAGAAGATCAACCCATTTCGAGAAAGCCACATAATGACTTATCGATTTCTCCTGCCGATAATAACTCAGCACATAAAGATGCTGGGGCTTCAGCTCTGTCTGCCGATTCTGAACACGTCCACGATACTCAGTGGCATATTCGTTCTCCTCCTCGTGAGTGTCTTCTTCCACCAGCTTGTCGTAATCCTCTATATTCTTCTCACTTTTCTTACGTGTCTTTCCAGTGGACTTGTAGGTTCCTAATGTGACGGCCAACTGTGCCTGCATGATTTTAAACTCATCTCGTTCCGCGCCATAAATGTCTCCTATCTTTCGGCGAATGGAAGCACGCTTCTGATAACCTGCCCAAAACTGTGGATATTCATTAATCACAGCGCTGATGTCGCGGATAGCTCCATTATAGTCTCCTGTGTTGTCAAGCAGGAGGGCACGGTTGTAAAGGGCAATCATGTTATCCGGTTCCCGTTCAAGTACGAAATTGAAATCCTCGATAGCCAGGTTGTCTTCGCCTACGCTGGCACGCAGCAATGCGCGGTTGAAGTGCCCAAGATAGTTGCCAGGCTCCATTTCAAGCGCTGTATCATAATCCGACATGGCTCCTCGCAGATTATCCTGGTTGTAACGAGCCAAAGCTCTGTTGATATAAAGTCCAGCCACACGTGGTTGCTGTACGATGGCCTTGTCCAAAGCCTCCTCCGCCTGCTTGTACTCGCCTCGTTGCGAGCATACCATAGCTTTCATACTCCAAGCGGGACCCTCATAAGGATTCACTTCCAACGCACGATCCACCCACTTCTCCCCTTGCAACGTATCCTGCTCAGCAAAAGCAACCTGAGCCTTCAACGTGTAGTGTATAGCTTCTTTAGGCCAGTATTTTATCATGTAGTCTAGCGAAGAATCTGCCTGAGCATATTCTTTCAGTTCCAATTGACATAAGACCATATTGTGCCAACAATTACGATCCATAGGAGTGATCCCAATGGCTTTCTTGTAATCCTCCTCTGCCAACTGATATTTGTTCTGATTGATGCAGCACAAAGCTCTCAATTCGTAATAATTCGCCATATAGGGATTCTTCTCAAGCGCACTGCTGCAATCGATCTCAGAACCCGAATAATCTTCCAGATAAAACTTTGCCAAACCACGATAGAAGTAAGGTTCACCCAACCAAGGTTTAGCATTGATGACCATATTGAAACGCTGGATTGCCAACACATAATCTTCGTAATACAGGGCATTCCGGCCCATCAGCATCACTCGGTCGGTATTAATCTGAGCGTGGAGATGAAAGGAGGAAAATATGAAAAGGGTAAAAAGAAACAACATCCTCGCCCACTTCCTTCCTAAAAGGGAAGTACGAATAAAATGGCTGGGCAGTAAGGATTCCATCTTTTCCAATCTTATTACCGTTGCGGGTTACAACGAAGAAAGTGCAAACTTACCTTTTTACCTTCACCTTGTAGTTGCAGGTGAATTTCCCTTTTGAAATAGCCAGCAGTTTCGAACGGGTAAGCTGTTTGCGGAGACCTGTCAGATGATCCGTGAAGACCTTACCGTCCAAATGATCAAACTCATGCTGCATCACTCGTGCCAGATAACCACTTACCCACTCATCGTGAGACTGGAAATTCTCGTCCAGATAGGTCACATGAACGCGTGTGGGGCGCTTCACCGACTCGTGGATACCTGGAATCGACAGGCACCCTTCCTCCATTGTATCCATTTCTGTATCATCCAATTCATCAATATGCGGATTGATGAAAGTATGGATGAAACCTTTGTACTCTGGAAAATCCTCGCTGATAAGGTCCAGATTGATCACCACCAGTCGGATACTGAGTCCTATCTGGGGAGCAGCCAAACCGATGCCTTCACTGTGAGCCAGCGTGTCATACATGTTTTTTATCAAGTTCTCCAAATCAGGATAGTTCTCATCGATATCCTCAGCCACCTTGCGCAGGACAGGCTGACCATAGGTGTATATTGGCAAAATCATGTTCTCGCGGTTATATCTTTCCTATTTTGTTCGTTTCTGTTTAACAATTCCGATGTCCCTCCATCCATCCTTGCAGGATGATGCACGCACTTATCTCGTCTACCAGAGCTTTGTCCTGACGCGCCTTCTTCCTCAGTCCGCCTTGCAGCATCGCTTGGTGAGCCAACACACTGGTGTAGCGTTCGTCCCACATCTCCACAGGTATGTTTGGTATTGCTTTCTCCAATTGCTCTACAAAAGTTTTCACTCGAGGCAGATTGTCACTGTCTCGCCCATTGGTCTGCTTCGGTAGCCCCACCACAAAGCGTTCCACCTTTTCTTGTGCCACGTAGTCTTGCAGAAACTTCATCAGCTTTTGCGTCTCCACAGTGGTCAGGCCATTCGCTATTATCTGCAAAGGGTCCGTCACAGCAATACCTGTGCGACGGACCCCGTAGTCTATACATAGGACTCTACTCACCTTATATAGATAAGGTAAGGAGTATTATTTCTGATACAGCAACCAAGCGCCGGGATACTGACCTTCCAGACTGTTGCGGCTCTGAGCAGCCTCTGCCTTTGTGTCATAGCTGGTGGCAATCACACGATACATGGTGCCTTGAGTGGTAGAGGCCTGAACTACGCGAGGAGTATAACCCTTACCAGAGAGTGTGCTGGCCAAACCAGTAGCATTGCTCTTCACACCGAAACTACCTACAACGACGCTATATGCCTTCAAAGCAGGACCAGAAACCAGAGAAACATTCTCAGAACGAACACTGACATTGCTGTAGTCAGTAGCAGGAGTAGTGGTAGTAGTGGTTACAGGAGTAACAGCAACGGGATTGGTCTGCTGAGTAGTAGTAGTGGTTACTTCCTGTTGAGCCTTAGCTTTCTCATAAGCTTTCTTATAAGCACTTTCCTTACTCTTACAAGAACTCATTGCAAACACCATACACAGGGCTGTGCCCATCAGTAAAAACTTCTTCATACGACTTTTGTTAATTTTTTATGTTTGAATTTAGATTTATATGCCTTATTTGTTTATATCACTGCAAAGTTAGCATTTTTCCCATTAATAACAAAGGTAAAGCAGAAAAAAAACGTTAAAAGACGCATTAAATTTGCATTTCCTTGGAATGATATGCAGAAAAAACACTATATTTGCATCAACTACTAACAAAAAACGAATTAAAAACATGAAAGCCTTTAATTATTTTGTTGCATTCATAAGTGGTGCTGCTATTGGTACAGCATGTGGTTTGTTGCTTGCTCCTGAGAAGGGAAGCGACCTTCGCGACAGAATTGCTGAGATTCTGCGCAAGCGTGCTATCAAACTGAACCGCAAGGACATGGAAGACCTCGTTGACGAGATTGCTGAGGAAATCCAATCTGCAGGCGACAAAGACGAATAAAAGACAATAGCCAGCCCATGCTGACAACCAGGAAATATACAGAGAATTTCCAGGAGCTGCTGCAGGAACTGAAGACCTATCTGGGTCTGCAAAAGAAATATGTCTCTATGGATGCAGCAGACAAACTGACGGTACTCTTGTCTGCTGTTTCCGTAGTTTCCATTTGCATTCTGGTGGGATCCATGATTCTGTTCTTCGCAACTTTTGCATTAGCACAATGGATAGGTGATTTGGCCAACAGCCAGCCTATCGGATTCCTGACCATTGCCGGTGTGCTCTTCATTGGCCTGCTTGTTCTCTATCGGAATCGAGGCAAATGGATTCTGCGTCCTATCGCCCGCCTCATGGTCAGCATCTTTATTGATAAAGAAGACGAAGAAGAGGAGGAAACAGCCGATGACCAAGTATGACCAGATAATCAACAGCCCTGACATCCTTGCCTCCCTGCGCCAAGAGAAGGATGCTATACGCAAGAAGCTACGAAAGAGCAGCAATAGGATGTCTGGCACAACCCACCAAATCTTTGCGCCTGTGCCTCGAGCCAAAACGAAAGCACAGGGAGTAAGTCAATTTGTCAGCAATGGTATAGCCATTTGGGAAGGCGTACGGATCGGTATGGGTCTCATCTCGGCTGTGCGAAATTTCTTTGGGGGCAAAAGACGCTGGAGGTAAATCCCTTACTTACCCCTTTCCCCTTTAACCATTACTCCCCTGAAGTGTAATAATTAATTACACGCAGGATAGCTCTTTCACAGACAGGACAGAACACAGGAGCCTCATTGATTTTCATGCGGCATTCCTGCGCTGGCCTGTACACGCCCTTTGACTGGTATCCTCCACCCTCGTAAACACCTACTTCCGTATAAAGATTCTTCTTGCTAGGCTTTGTAGGGATCTTTGTACCTCGAGGCAGCATATCCTTCCATTTCCTGTCGAAGTCCACCAAGGTGGTCAGATTGGGTTCCCAAGGTTCCGTATCAGCTGGATACTGTGTCTCGTATTGGTCATCATAGTAATACTCATCAGCAAGACCTGCGAAACTATGGCCGAACTCATGCACCACCACAGGCCGTGTCTTCTCGTTGTGCGCTGCGCTCATCAGGTAACTGTTGTAAATCCCTCCGCCTCCATAATTCTCCGTATTGGCAAGTATCACAATATGCTCATAAGGAACACCAGCCAGCACATCGTGGAGTTGCTTCAAATGCAGAGTTGTCAGATAGCGATCACTGTAGAACGTGTCATAGTTACTGCCCAGAGCCGTTGACTTCCATTCTCCCTTATGAGGGATGCTCACCCCACTCTCCTCAGATGGCGGCATTACAGCGACAAAGTTGAACCTTTCTTTCATACTCTTGAAGGGCTCGTGCGACAAGATTGCATCTACCGCATCGCGACAATCCCTCTCGAAAACATCCATCTCAACCGACTGGTATCCTTCAGCAACGAAGGTTATGTCTATCTTCTCCCTGCTGTCACCATTTTTTACCAAATATTTCCAGGGACTAGCAGCCAATCTTCCGATAGGACGGATCAGGATGTCCTTAGGGTCTATGCGATGCGTTAGGGTCGATTTCACCTGGTTATGAGTGTCCGTCAGCGTGACGGTCACGTCCACAGGCATCAGAGGCATAGGCACCAGGAAAATATTCTCGAAAGACTTCTCCACTCTGGTAGCTTCCTCCGTCGTTTGCCATTCCTGAAAGAGTGTGCTGAACGAATGGCGGTAAAGCACCTTCACTCCCAGCGTATCAGTGACAGTTATCTGGCCATTACCCTGCAGCAACAGGCTATCCATATTCACGCGACGCCCATACCATCCGTCTGACATCTTCATCTCATCCAAATAAATTCGCTGCTCACGATTGTTGCCACTGAATGTGTAATCCAGACGCAGAGTTTTGTCTTGAAAAAACTTACTGAACCCATCAGCATGAACTGCCAACCCCAACAGAATGGATGCCACAGAAAAAAAGATACGAATATTTCTCATATACCAATTCCAGAAAACGATTCAACTCTCCAGTTCATCTCATTATTCAACACAAAGATACGAATAATTAGCAGCATAAGCAAAAAAATAGTCAAAAAACTTGGCTGCAACTTCTACAACTGCAACAAATCGTCCATCCATTTAGGGTACGCACATACATAGACTCCCCTCTTCAGATTCATCACGTTGAAACCTCAAACACAACGTGTCGTGTTGGCAAGATCAACGTGTTGAGTTTTGTTTTTCGATTCGTGAGGGGAAGGAGAGGATAACAATGCAGAATTTAAACAGTAAAAAGAAAAAGGTGTTGGATATATGAAAAAAAAAGCATACCTTTGTAGCGTAAAGAAGAACCTTTCCCGTTGAATCATTGGAAAATTGGAAGGTAAAAGATTGATACAAAGAATGTTTTCATATAAAACCTAAAGAACAAGATGAATAGATTTTACACCGTGGTTGCATCCCTGATGCTTGCCTTGACCGCATCCGCTCAGGAGGACGCTTTTTTCGAACCTTACAAGAACATCGACCTGCGCCTTCCTGCCGTACCCCTCATCGTGAACGACCCTTATATCTCTTTTTGGTCACCCTACGATAAACTGACTGACGGCACCACTCGCCATTGGTCGAACATCAAGAAGCCGATGGATGGCTTGCTGCGCGTAGATGGTAAGGTATACCGATGGATGGGGCAACAGCAGACCTACATTCTGGGCAATGCTTTGCTTCCCATGACCTCCGACAGAGGCTGGTCAGCAAAGGCATACATTGGTTCCACACCTCCTGCTACAGGCATTACCTGGGCACGCGAGGACTTCGACGACTCAGGATGGGAAACCATGAGGGGAGCCTTCGGCTGTCCCTATCACGGAAGCACCAACTGTCCGGATGACTGGCACACCAACGTGGGAACAGAATGGTATAAGGAAGGGACGAGTGTCTACGTCCGCCGGCATGTGAATCTGACAGCTGAGGATCTCGAAAAGGAACTCTATGTGAGGTATTCCCACGATGATTACTTCTATCTCTTCATCAATGGCAGACTCGTCATCAATACCGGCTACAACTGGGCTCCCAATGTGGTCTTCAAACTGAAACCTGAGATAATGGCTTACCTCCACGAGGGCGACAACGTGATAGCTGTCCGCTGCCAGAACCAGACGGGAGGCGCATATTGCGACTTTGGTCTCTACGAGAACCTGAAGGTGAACAATCCTGACCAGGAGATTGCCATCCAACGAAACGTGGACGTGTTGGCTTGCAATACCTTCTACAATTTCAGGTGTGGACCTGTCAATCTGGACGTGGTATTCACAGCTCCCATGATCATCGACGACCTGGAATCCATCTCTACTCCCATCAACTACATCAGCTACCGCGTGACCTCGAATGACGGCCAGGAGCATGACGTGCAGTTCTATTATGGATTCACTTCCGAGATGACCGTCTACAATGGTACGCAAGCTACTGTTCATCGAACGCATGAGAAGGATGGCAGAAAATACGTGAATGCAGGTACCCAGGCTCAAAGCATCCTGAGTCGCGTTGGTGACATGATCACTATCGACTGGGGATACATCTATCTCCCTGCCGTGGATGGTGGGGATGTCTGCGTGGCTGACTACAACGATGCGGAGAGAGAGTTTGCCTCAGACGGCAAGATTTCCACAGTCAAGGAAGCCGTATACCGTTCTGCCAACTCGTCCCTTTACCCCATGATAACCTTCATCAAGGATTTGGGGAAAGGAACGAAAGCATCTGGCTATCTGATGGTAGGCTACGACGAACGCTACGATATCAAGTATTTTGGAGTCAACTATCCTGGCTACTGGGCACGCGACAAGAAGACCATCTACGAGGCTTTCGAGGAGATGGACAGCAAATATACCTATTATATGAATCGCAGCCGCGATATGGACAGAATGATTTATGACGATGCCTACAATGCCACTCACAGCAAGAAATATGCTGAACTGCTTTCAGGCACCTATCGGCATGTGCTGGCTGCTCACAAACTCTTCCAGGATAGGGACGGAAACCTGCTCTACTTCTCTAAAGAGAACAATTCCAACGGCTGCGTGAATACTGTCGACCTGACCTATCCCTCCTCGCCACTCTTCCTGAGCTACAATCCAGCACTTCAAAAGGCGATGATTACCAGTATCCTTGATTACTGCTACTCTGGACGATGGCCCTACAACTTTGCCGCCCACGACTTGGGAACCTATCCCCACGCCAATGGAAACGTGTATGGCAACCCGCGAGCCAACGACGGATCCACTATGCCATTGGAGGAAAGCGCCAACATCATCACGCTGGCTGCCTACATCGCCAAAAAGGACGGCGATCTGGATTACCTGAGGAAATACTGGAAAGTACTGACTTCGTGGAATCAGTTCCTCGTTGACAATGGCAAGGAACCTGGCAACCAGCTCTGTACAGATGACTTCAAGGGCTCCAGCAAGCGCAATGCAAACCTGGCAGTGAAAGCCATCATGGGCATCGCCTCTTTCGCTGAGATGTGCAAGATGCTGGGTTACGATGACCTCTACGAAAAACATATGGCTACCGCTCGAGAGTATGCCCACTACTGGGTGGATATGGACCGCTCGAAGGACGGAACGTGGTACTACATGGAGTTCCAGAATTCGACTCACTGGGGCCTGAAATACAACATGCTTTGGGATAAGCTTTGGGGATGGAACATCTTCAATGATGACTACACCGGCGACGTGATGGGAGTGGAAATTCCTTTTTACCTGAAAAAGATAAAGAAATATGGGCTTCCTCTCGACAGCCGCGACAACTCATGCAAATCTGACTGGAACGCTTGGGTGGCTGCTATGACGACCAAAGAGGCCGACTTCAACGCCATAATGGATACTGAGTGGAGATTCGCCAACGAGACCACATCACGATGGCCGCTAAGTGACTGGCACCAGACAGAAAATGCATCAGCAGTAGCTTTCCGAGGCCGTTCTGTAATCGGTGGATTATGGGCAAAAGTGCTGGTGGAAAAGAATGCAGGAAACCTGCCTGACGGAATAGAAGGAATTCAGGAAGGTGTGTCACGCAGCAATGCTAAGACTGAATTGGGCAGATACAACCTGAGCGGTCAGCAGACAAAGAAAGGCGAGAAAGGCATCCAAATCGTGAGGTACTCTGATGGAACCTCCAGGAAAGTGCTGATCAAGTAGAGCAATAAGCATAAACCCAGCAGACAGAAGAAACGTGAGAAGACAAGACCTGTACGACCGAGTAGTGGAATACTTCCAGAAAGCTATGCCTGTGGTGAAGACGGAACTGCAATATCAAGACCCGTTCGAACTATTGGTGGCAGTGATGCTCAGCGCTCAATGCACAGACAAGCGGATCAATCAAGTGACGCCCCGCCTCTTTGAGGATTATCCCAACGCTGAATCCATGTCGCTGGCCACTCCAGAGGTTATATATGAGTACATCAAATCTGTCTCATACCCCAACAGCAAGGCGAAACATCTGGTCGCGATGGCCCAAATGCTACAAAAGGATTTCAATGGAGAAGTCCCACACACGATGGAGGAACTGACAAAACTGCCTGGTGTGGGACGCAAAACAGCCAATGTGGTGCTGAGCGTAGTATTCCATCAGGCAGCGATGGCGGTTGATACTCATGTCTTCAGGGTAAGTCACCGCATCGGACTCGTCCCCAAATCCTGCACCACCCCACTCAGCGTGGAACGCATGCTGGTAAAGCATCTGCCCAACGAGACAATTCGCGATGCTCATCACTGGCTTATCCTGCACGGACGATATGTATGCACCGCCCTCAAACCAAAATGTGAACAATGCGGTCTGCTGGAAATTTGTGCCCGCAAATTTGCTTAATTAAGCAAAAAGCAGTAATTTTGCAGTCGATAAAAAAAGACTATCCTAACATATTATTAAATAACAAGACATTATGACAATTAACGAGTACAAATTTGCCGGCAAAAAGGCTATTGTTCGTGTGGACTTTAACGTGCCCCTGGATGAGAATGGAAACATTACTGACGACACCCGTATCCGTGGTGCTCTGCCTACCCTGAAGAAGATTGTTGCTGATGGCGGTTCTGTCATCATCATGAGCCACATGGGTAAACCCAAAGGTAAAGTGAACCCCAAACTCTCTTTGAGCCAAATCCGCGAGGCTGTGGAGAAGGCACTTGGCGTTCCCGTTGCATTCGCAGCTGACTGCGCCAATGCTGACGCTGAGGTAGCAGCCCTGAAGCCAGGTGAGGCTCTGATGCTGGAGAACCTTCGTTTCTATCCTGAAGAAGAAGGCAAGCCCGTAGGCATCGACAAGGAGGATCCCGCTTACGACGCTGCAAAGAAAGAGATGAAAGCCAAGCAGAAAGACTTCGCTAAGAAATTGGCCAGCTATGCTGACTGCTACGTAATGGATGCATTCGGCACCGCTCACCGCAAACATGCCAGCACCGCTGTAATCGCTGACTATTTCGATCAGGACAACAAAATGCTGGGCTATTTGATGGGAAAGGAAGTACAGGCAGTAGACAACGTGTTGAGCAACATCAAGCGTCCTTTCGTTGCCATCATGGGTGGCTCTAAGGTCAGCACTAAGATTGGCATCATCGAGAACCTGTTGGGCAAGGTAGACAAACTGATTCTGTGTGGCGGCATGACCTACACCTTTGTGAAGGCTCACGGAGGCGAGATAGGTAACTCTATCGTGGAACTGGATAAGCTGGATGTGGCTCTTGGCGTAGAAGAAATGGCAAAGAAGAATGGCGTAGAGCTGGTACTGGCTGAAGACAGTGTATGCTGCACAGGTTATGACTTCGGAACTTTCAGCGTGAAGCCAGGTGCTCAAATCAAGACCTTCCCCAGCAATGCTATCGAAGAGGGTTGGGACGGTCTGGACGTAGGCCCCAAGAGTCAGGCAAAATTCGCTAAGGCCATCGAAGGTGCAAAGACCATCTTGTGGAACGGTCCTGCTGGATGCTTCGAGTGTGACGAGTTCACAGCTGGTTCTCGTGCCATAGGCGATGCTGTAGCAAAGGCAACTGCCGAAGGAGCCTTCTCGCTCATAGGTGGTGGCGACTCCGTTGCCTGCGTCAATAAGTTTGGTTTGGCAGACAAGGTGTCATACATCTCCACAGGTGGTGGCGCTCTGCTGGAGGCCATCGAAGGCAAGGAACTGCCTGGTGTCGCTGCCATCAAGGGATAATCCAAGCGATGAATGATACGGGGCGACCTATCGCTCTGCATTAAAACAATGAAATATTATTCGCTGATAATAATATTATTAATGGCCTCCTGTACAAGCAAGCAGGAGGCCATGCTTTCTTCCGAGGAGGAGGCACGGACTGACAGCCTGACTCTGCGCATCGCTGTGATGCCTGTAATGGACTGTCTGCCTATCTACTATGCCCAACGGACAGGACTGATGAAGGAGATGAACCTGAATGCCCATATCGAGACATATATGGCGCAAATGGACATCGACACGACTCTGCAGAAGGGACATGCAGATGTAGGATACTCGGATCTGATACGTGCCATTCGATTAATGCCAACTGTGAATAACGTGCATGCCTTTATGGCAGGTCAGGAACGTTTGACCCTAATCTCACAGAAAGGCAAACGAGTGAAAAAGGAAAACCAACTCAAAGAGAGAATGATAGCAATGTGCCGCCTGTCAGTAACAGACTACTGGTGTGATGCATTCATCGACAGTCTGAGGATGAGCAATGAAGATGCATACCGTCCTCAAGTGAATGACGTGCAACTGAGAACCGACATGTTGCGCTCCAATCTGATAGATGCAGGGATATATCCAGATCCCTACGCAACATGGATGTTGAGATTGGGACACCTGAAAATAGAACAGACAAGAGATCAAGATCCACAGATGACAGCATGGATTCTACGTTCCGACAGCACTCTCAGCGAAAAGGAAGAAAAACAAATCCGGCTGTTCGTCAAAGTCTATAACCAAGCAATAGAGAACATCAACCACGCTCTCCTGTCAGACAGCACTAAAGCCATCCTGAAAGACACTTATAAGGTGCCTGCAGAAATAGCAGACTCTCTGATATTGCCAGAATACCATCATGCGACAGCTCCAAAACAAGAGGACATGAGACGTGCTGCCGACTGGCTCAAGACTCGCAACAGACTGCCACGAAGCATCAATACGGATGATTTGATTACAACGAAATACACGAAGGAATGATTAATCTGAAGGTACTGGGACATATGGTAGAAGAGGGTAAAAAGGCATTGCTGGATTACCGAATCTCAGAAGGGCTGGAATTCCTGACAGCCCTGATGATTGAATGCGACAACAGGCAACTCTACCACCAAGCCAACCAACTATGCGATGACTATGCCAACATGATGCGATTCATCGCACGAGGAGGGGTGGATCCTCAGCACAACAAGATTCAAGACAACATTATCCGCACAGGACTGCGCACCATTGATGCTGCTCACCGCTCAATACGCATCTACCAGAATCTAGACAAGTACGGGACCACTTACAACATGATGGTACAGGTTCATGGTAGAGATGCATACATCATTCTGCAGAAGCTGTGGAACAAAATGAAGGACAGCCCGATGCACTACGATGTGGAGGATCAAATCTTCAACTGCCTGTGGACCAGTGAGAGTTTTACGCCTGCACAGACAGCAGAAATGTATGAATTCATTACCGCCCAGCACACATTAATCCAGCAACATTGGATCTCAGCTCTTGCTCTATCTCTATGGGAATACATGGATACTGAGAAGATGACCCTAATGTCAATGCTGACAGCCTCAGATGATCCATACATACGTGCGAGAGCTTTGACAGGCTATGCGCTGGCAATGATGAGACACAAGGAAGAATTACGTTTCTTTCCCTCACAAGGTCAAACTTTACTGAACAAGCGGGCAGGTAAGGAAATGATTCTGATCCAAAAGAATCTCATACTGAGCATTCGAAGCGAGAAGGCCAATGAAAAGATGGAAAAGGACTTGCTTCCTAATGTGATGAAAATCTTTGGTAACGACTACGAACGTCTCAAACTCGGATTAGGGAAAGAAGACAAGAAGGCCCAAAAACTTTTTAAAGAAATACACAAACTCAATACTACAGGATATGACCTGAGCTACCGCAACTTCATCTTTGCGAGCAGAAATAAGTTCTACGAGCAACTGTCCCATTGGTTTGCTCCTTTCGATGATAAACGTCCAGAAACTTTGTCGGTCATGTATGACAAAAAGGGTGAACAGAGAGAGGATTTAAAATTCCTGATGACAGCCGGTAATCACTGTGAAACTGACAAATACGCCATCTGTTTCCTATTGCAAAGCAATATGGAGAGCATAAAAATGATGAAAATGGATCCTGAAATCGTGAACGCATATATGAAAAAAGAGCCTTCCCCAGAAGAGATCTACCGCAACATCATGCAATGCCTCTATCGATTCTTTTATCTGTCTCCGTGGAAAGCCAACTTTACAAATCCTTTCGAGATGACGCCCTACATGCCAGACTATGAAAACCTTCGCGACTTTTTCTCTGACGAACAGATGTTGGCATTATGCAAGTTCCTGGCAGAACATGAATATTTCAATCGTCCACTTATATATCTGGACGAATTCATCCATAAAAACGGCGCCTCTGAAGAAGCTTTAACTCTCATGGGGAAATGCCATATTGGACAAGGCAATTACAACAAGGCATTGGAACAATTGACAAAGGCAGAAATCTTGAACGAGAGAAGTGTTGAAATTCTAAGCAACATTGCTCTATGCTACAAAGCTATAGAGCGATACAGAAATCAAGAAGAATACCTGACCAAGCTGATGGAAATTGACCAAGAAACCTACCGAACAGAACTTGCTCTATGCTTCATGAACCAAGGGAAATACGAAGATGCCCTTAAAATCTTCTATCAAATGGAATATGAAGGCAAGCACGTGAACATGTCAATGCGTTCCATCGCTTGGTGTTCTCTGAAGCTCAATAAACTGGAAACTGCGGACCGATACTACAGGAAATTGATGGAATTAGGCGAAAAGACTCGATGGGAAGATTACTTGAATGCGGGGCATACTGCATTCATCGCAGGGAATTGGAATCTGGCAAAAGAACGTTACAAAACCTACATCCCCATATATCAGAAAGAACATCCAGATGACCATACAAGTGGCATAGCTCCCTATGATGCCGACAAAGATGAACTGATGAACCACGAAATCAGTATAGCAGACATAAATCTGATGCGTGATATCGTACTCTCCAATAATGAAGTATAATCCCCTACTACACTTGGTACTATTTGTCATTTCCTGTACCCAACCCAGGAAAATGCCTTTAACGGAACAAGAAACTGACCATTCACAGATAGACAACGAGGAGTTGTGGAGACAAAGTGACCGACACATTCAAGTGGGAGGATATGCACCTATCATCCAATTGCCCAAACTATTTCCTGGTGACAAGACAAATCTGGACTCCCTACAGCGCAAAGAACATATACTACTCTTCTGGGCCTCGTGGTGTGACGACTGTCAACGTGAAATGCCCGGATTACTTGCCATACAACAAAAGTATCCAGAAATACCGTGGATAAGCATCTCTTTTGATAACGAAGCCCAGAAAGCGCAGAACTATATCCGAGAACATGACCTCAGCGGAACGCATCTCTTTGATGCAAGGAATTGGAGAGGTCCTGCCTCTGAGGATTATGCAGTCCCTTTGCATGGCATTCCTTATATCATTTATGTGGGAGAAAACGGGAAAATCCGATGGTATGGAGGAACGGCCCTAAGATTAGAAGAAAGTCTTGACAACAGAACCTATCCTTCCGATGAAACGATGCTTTAGCGAGAAACGTTTCTTCCAATCTGCTGAAGTATAGACTTGACAATTCTTAGTCACATCGCGCTGGAAGATTTCTTCCAGTTCATGCGTGACAGAAGGATCATAGATAAAAGCATTAACCTCATAATCATAGAGCAAGGAACGGCCATCCAAATTGGTGGTACCAACTGAACAGAAACGATGATCAATGGTCATTACCTTAGAATGATGGAAACCACCATCATAATACCATACAGTAGCTCCACGACGAGCTAATTTCTTCATCTCCAGTCCAACGATATCAGGTGTGATATTCGTGTCAAACTTCGTGGAAACCATTATCTGAACATTCACGCCCCTCTTGAGTGCCCGCTTCAAGGCACGGCGTACAGTACGCACATTCGTGGGATATGGATTCACTATCTGAATGTCATTCTGTGCAGCATCAATAGCCCGTGCCAATGTCTTGCGCATCTGATAACTGCCTTCATAAGGATAGCGATCGACCACCGCGACAGGTGATTCCCCTACTGGCTCAGAAGAAACATGATAACGAGGATCCAAATCAAGCACTTCACCAGAAACAGCATACCACATTACGGCAAAGATGTGTTCAAATGCTGCTACAGACGGACCCTCTACCCGCATATGCATATCACGCCATCCACCCACCTTCTCAGTTCCGTGGATATAGTAGTCTGCGACATTCATCCCTCCTGTATAGGCATACTTGCCATCTATGACAACTATCTTTCGATGGTCCCGATGATAAGCATGATTAATATAGGGGAACTTAACCTTGTCAAACTCGCGTACATCTATGCCTACAGTTCGAGCACTATCCAGAAAGGGATCAAAAGTATTCTTATCCGTGAAACTACGGCTGGCATAACTGTCAAAAACGAATCGCACCCGAACACCTTGCCGAGCCTTCTCTGCAAGAATCTCAAAGAGAGCATGACCTATGCTATCATCTTTGAGTTTGAAGTATTCAAGATGGATGTATGATTCAGCCTTCCGCAGATATGCAAACATATCATCAAACTTCTCACGTCCACTAGGCAACAATGTGATTCGGTTTCCTTCGTAGACAGGAATACCAAAATCATCCAACATCTGATGAGATATCTCATCCAAGTCCTGAGACTTGACAGGAAAAGCCAATAGGACTTGTCCCATCAAAACCAATAAGAAAACCTGAAAACCTTTGAATCTCATCATGTTATTCTTGGAAGGAAATGACGACAGAAAATTAATGAAGGAACCTATCTCCTAAATCATACAACGGAAATTGTCCACCACGCCCAGCAACTGATGCTCTTCGTTGACAACCAATACAGCATGAATCTTACGCTCATGAAGCAAATTAAGGATGTCACTCACCTTCATGGTAGGTGGCACACAAACTGGAGTCCGAGTCATTATCTCTTCAACTGGCACATTGAAGAATCGTTCCCTAAGACGCTCTGTGGCACGACGAACATCACCGTCAGTAATCAACCCAACGATACGATCCTCCTGAACAGCTATTCCCAATCCCAGTTTACCTCGACTAACCGTGATTATGGCCTCGCCCAAAGGCATCTGAGGAGTTATGAGAGGCATATCTTCCGTACGCATCACATCGCGAGCTGTTACCAAAAGACGACGACCCAAGGAACCACCAGGATGAAAATTGGCAAAATCACGCTCACGAAAATGACGAGCTTCGATGAGGGCACAAGCAAGAGCATCACCCATAGCTAAGGCAGCAGTAGTACTACTGGTAGGAGCAAGATTGAGAGGACATGCTTCCTGACGAACACTTACACGTATATGGTAGGTAGAATTCTTGGCCAATAATGACTCTGAATTGCTGGAAATACCAATCAAGGGGATATTGCGTTTCTGTAAGTAAGGAACAAAACGAAGCAACTCATCTGTTTGCCCACTATTGCTGAGAGCAATCACCACATCATCAGATGTCATCACTCCCAAATCACCATGAAAGACATCAAGAGGATTGATGAAAAATGCTGGAGTGCCCGTACTGCTAAGGGTTGCAGCTATCTTGGCCCCAATGTGACCGCTTTTGCCTACACCTGTCACAATAACTTTTCCGCGACAATTCCGAATCAGTTCTACGGTCTTATCGAAGTTGTCATCAAGTTGTGGTATCAAATCCAGCACAGCCTGAGCCTCGTCACGCAAACACTGAATAGCAATTTCTGTATATTGACTCATAATAAAGACTTAACAACACCCTCCAAATCCTGCAAGTGAAGCATATTGGGGCCATCACTTAAAGCATGATCTGGATCAGGATGAACTTCAAAAAAATATCCTGTAGCTCCAAATGCCTTACCAGCAAGAGCCATAGCTGGAATGAATTCCCGATTGCCTCCGGTTTTCCCTCCTGCAGCTCCTGGCCTTTGTACACAATGGGTACAGTCCATTATAACATGAGGAGTAAAATGTTTCATGTCCGAAAGGTTGCGAAAATCGACCACAAGATTATTGTAGCCATATATATTGCCACGTTCTGTCAACCATATCTCACTCGCTCCATTCTCGCGGCACTTTTCAACAGGATACTGCATATCCAATCCACTTAGGAACTGAGCCTTTTTGATATTGACGATACATCCCGTATGAGAGGCCGCGACAAGCAAATCAGTCTGACGACAAAGAAAGGCAGGAATCTGAAGAACATCGGCCACCTCACTCACAGGTCGGGCTTGGCAACTTTCATGGATATCCGTTAAAATTGGCAGATCAAATTTCTCCTTTACATCAGCAAGCATTTGGAGGCCCAACTTAAGTCCTGGTCCACGATATGAGCTTATACTCGTTCGATTTGCCTTATCAAAAGATGCCTTGAAATAAATCGAAATGCCATACAATTCACGCAAGCGAACCAATTCCTGAGCTACCTCAGAAAGAATGTCTGCAGATTCTATGACACAGGGACCGGCAATAAATACTGACTCCATAGGTTAGCTACTAGTTCTTGGTCGGCAAAATTATAAAAAATTATGTGAAATACCGAATATATCCTATAAAAACACTAACTTTGTGGCAGAAAATAAAACATAATTAATATAATCAGAACATGAGTAAAGTAATTATTAACAGTTACGAGGATTTCTTACCATACGTAGATAAAGAACTAGGTTCCAGTGATTTCGTTGAGTTGTCTCAAGAGCGTATCAATCAATTTGCCGATGCGACACTGGACCATCAGTGGATTCATGTAGACGTAGAAAAGGCAAAAACAGAAAGTCCATTCGGGCAGACTATTGCTCATGGATATCTCACTTTAAGCATGCTGCCATATCTATGGGATCAGATTATTGAAGTGAATAATCTGGAACGCATGATGAATTATGGAATGGATAAAATGAAATTCGCACAGCCTGTACTAAGTGGTCAACATATCCGTATGAACACAAAATTAGAGGAGCTGGCAAACCTGCGTGGTGCAATCAAGACCACTATCAAGTTCACTATTGATATTCAAGAAACAGGAAAAAAGGCTCTGGAAGGATTGGCAACTTTCGTCTATTACTTCAAGAAGTAAAGCAATAGGAACCCGCAGCTCAATTAGTTGGCGGCTCATCCTTATATACTCAATAACCCAGTTCTCGGACTATCTGACTTATTTTCTCTATCGTTGTCAAACGAGTAGGAACTAGTGGAAGACGAAGAACATTCTCAATCATACCCATTTCTGAAAGCATTGCTTTCACACCTGCCGGATTACCATCCACAAAAAGGAGCTTGAAGAGTTCTGTAAATTTGTGATGAATGACCAATGAGGAGTTATATTCACCACGCAAAGCCAACCGAACCATGCGACTGAATTCTGATGGCAGCGCATTGCCTATCACACTGATAACTCCAACTGCCCCCAAAGTAATAAGGGGAAAAGTGATGCCATCATCTCCACTGATTACATCAAAATTCTGAGGTTTATTCTTGATAATATCATCCATTTGGGTAATATTACCACTGGCCTCCTTAATGGCTACAATGTTCTCGTGATCATGTGCTAAACGAAGTGTTGTCTCAGCTGTCATATTTACACCAGTACGACCTGGCACATTATAAAGGACCACAGGGACAGGGCTTTCGTTTGCAATCGCAGTAAAATGCTGATATAGGCCTTCTTGGGATGGTTTGTTGTAATAAGGACAAACACTAAGTACTCCATCGATTCCAGTCCAATCAAAAGTTTGAAGCTCTTTAATAACAAAAGCTGTACTATTGCCGCCACACCCCATCAATATAGGGACACGACCAGCCACATGCTCCGTCAAGAAATCCTTGAGAGAACGCTTCTCATCTAAGGTCAATGTCGGCGTTTCTGCAGTTGTCCCCATTATACATAGGAAATCAACCCCACCCTGAATCTGGTATTCCACCAAACGATTCAAAGCATCATAATCAATAGAGCCGTCCTCCTTGAAGGGAGTAATCAGTGCAACACCAAGTCCCCTGAATTTATTAATAGCCATATAACAATCTTTCTTTCCTTCTTTTTTCGGGTACAAAAATAACACATTTCTTGTATACTGCCAAAAAAGATGACTCTATTTTCTTGCCACTCAGAAATTTTCTGCATAACTTTGTAGCACTATAAATGTTCATCAACATGACGGAAACAGAAAGAATCCAGGAACTACGCACAGTGCTTCACCAGCATAACTACAACTATTATGTCCTGAATCAACCGACAATATCTGACCAGGACTTTGATATGATGATGCATGAACTGCAAGAACTGGAAAGCAAACATCCTGAAATTTATGATCCAAACAGTCCTACACAACGCGTAGGATCAGATCTGAACAATGAATTCGAAACTATCGTCCACAAGCGTCCAATGTTAAGTTTAGCAAACACGTATAACAAGGAAGAGGTTGAAGATTTCTATAATCGTGTGAAAGAAGGATTGCATGGTGCACCTTTCCAAATCTGTTGCGAACTGAAATTCGATGGTTTGAGCATTAGCTTGCACTATGAGCACGGACAACTGACGAAAGCTGTAACCAGAGGCGATGGAATACAAGGTGACGATGTGACAGAGAACGTACGTACTATACACAGCATCCCTTTGCAACTTGACAAGGGACTTGATTATCCGGATGAGTTTGAGATACGTGGCGAAGTGTTGATGCCTTGGAGTTCTTTCGACCGACTAAACAAACAGCGAGAGGAGGAGGAAGAACCACTTTTTGCCAATCCAAGAAATGCAGCAAGTGGGACCCTGAAGAGCAAAAACAGCAGTACAGTAGCAAAGCGTGGATTAGATGCCTATCTATATTATCTTTTAGGTGACAATATCACAGATGATGGACATTATGAAAATCTACAGAAAGCTCATAGCTGGGGATTCCAGATAAGTAAAAACATCAAGCTGGTGAATTCCCTTCAAGAAATATACGCTTATATTGATTATTGGGATCAAGAAAGGAAAAAACTTCCAGTAGCTACAGATGGTGTCGTACTTAAAGTGAACTCTTTAGCGCAACAGCGGAGTCTCGGAATGACAGCCAAAAATCCCCGATGGGCCATCGCATACAAATTCCAAGCAGAACAGGCAGAAACCACCTTAAGACAAGTAGTGTATCAAGTGGGAAGAACTGGGGCCGTGACTCCTGTAGCCAACATGGACCCTGTTCAACTTGCAGGCACACAGGTACGAAGGGCTACTCTACACAATGCTGATGTGATGCAAAAATTACATCTTCATGTGGGCGACCGCGTTCTGGTGGAGAAAGGAGGAGAAATCATACCTAAGATTATTGACAATGTGACCGAAAACCCCAATCCAAAACATCAGATTCAATTTGTCACAAGTTGTCCCGTTTGCCAGACCCCACTTGTTAGATATGAAGGTGAAGCCGCATATTACTGCCCCAACGAAACAGGATGCCAGCCCCTGATTCTAGGAAGAATAGAGCATTTTATCAGTCGCAAAGCTATGAATATCAATTCCATCGGCCCTGAAACGGCAGAAGATTTCTTCCGACGTGGACTTATCCATGATGCCGCTGACTTATATACTCTGACAGAAGAACAATTATTAACGCCTGAGGGAGGAGGTCAAGTAAATGCAAGAAACATCTTGCAAAGTATTCAAGAGAGTAAGGATGTCCCCTTTGAACGTGTCCTTTATGCAATCGGTATTCGTTTCGTGGGCGAAATCGCGGCAAAAACGATAGCGCGCAATTTGGGAAGCATGGAAGCTGTGGCAAATGCATCTATCGACTGCCTTTTGGGGATCAATGGAATAGGAACAGTTATTGCCCAAAGCATCGTGCAATTTTTCAGCAATCCTGTCAATCAACGCTTTATACAGAGACTGCAAGAATATGGCCTACATATGAAACTCTCAGAACAAGAACTCAGCAGTCACAGTGACCGTCTGACAGGAAAGAGTATCGTTATCAGTGGAGTCTTTGCTCATCACAGCCGAGACGAATATAAGGCTTTCATAGAAAAACATAATGGGAAAAATGTAGGTAGCATTAGTGGAAAAACATCATTCATCTTGGCAGGTGATAATATGGGACCTGCAAAGCTGGAAAAAGCGCAAAAACTAGGTATAACTATCGTGAGTGAAGATGAATTTCTAGAGATGATTGGAGAATAAATCAATAAACCACCTTCTTTCCATCTCTAATATAGATACCGTGCATTGGAACACGAACTTGTCGACCTGTCAGATCATAAACAGAAGAGGACTGATGTGAGGAATGGATTTCAGGAATCGCATTTTCTTGGCCATGAACCACAATTCTAAGCGAAGATGGATTGGTGGAAACCAAACCACTATCACGATTTTGGATTTGCAAATACCAACGTTGAGGACAAAGGTTATCTGTATCCTGCCCTACAGGTAGAAGTTCATTTCCTGACAAGAAATAAAAACACTCTTGGGAAGATAGAGATGTGGGTGATACCTCAGAATATACTCCTGTGAAAGAATAACGGAAGGACATACTAGAACATGAACGAGAGAGACTTTCAGCAGGATACAATTCCGTATTATATGCTACAAAATCACGATCACCTATGGTTGCAGCACGTATCAAATATGGCACATTCGGCAACAATCTACCAGAAAGAATCGGCATGATTTCCAAATGTTGAATCTCAGGTAAACCATCATTATCGACATCATACGAATTAACTGAATTAAGATAATATACTTGAACATCTTGATTACTGAAAGTGGAAACTGGCATAGAAACAGGAATGTAGAGAGGCTGATAATCCGTGTCACTGAAGTTGCGGAGGTAATGGAGTTCCTGCACCTGATACTTACGTCTGTTCGTCAACTCAGCTGCATCGCGAATCACATAATAGTCCATCTCTTGCTTTTTATTGTAATACTCAGAATTATGGTATGCCACCTCTCCATGTGACTCGTCCAATACAGGATATGTATCTACTCCAAGCGTTTGAAACCAATAATCAATCCCATTGTTACCTTGATTCAACAGATAACAGATTTCACCACTTGATAATTGATCCTGAGAAACATGAGTCTCTGAACCAGTATCTCCTATAGGAAAAAGGTAGAAATTATTGAACGAAGTAACATTACTATAATTACGACACAAGGTGTGACTGTTATCAGGAGACACATCCATATTTGCAATTATGAGACAATTGGAAATATGAGTGGAAGCAGAAGCCCATCCAACTATGCCACCACAGCTATTGGTATTATGGCCTTCCATACTCCCAGCATAAAGGCAATTGGATACTTTGACAATCCCAGATTCTGAGACTGCCAGAATACCTGCATGGGTTCCATCTCCACTAATCGTACTTCGTATATCCACCAAACTCATACAACGTTCAATAGTTGCACCGTAAGCATGAGCAGCAATACCTGCAGCAAACTTAGCGCTTGTCTTGATTTCGCCGGCAACAGTAAGATCTTTGACAATTCCACCAAGATATCCAAACAAAGCGGCATCGTCACGATTACGATTATATGAAACAGTCACGGTATGGCCTGCTCCATCGAAGATTCCAGCATAATGACGAGATGAAGAACCGATAGACTGACTGTAGCCTGTGAAATCAATATCAGCCTTCAGCAATGCATTAAGTGATGTCTGACCACCATTCACTAAGGAAGCAAATTCAGATAGTTCTTCTGCAGATGAAATTACATACGTGTCCTGAGCATTAACATCGGTTGCTACTTGTAGTTTTATTTCAGCAGGCATCTCAGTGTACATAGGATCCAGCGATTTAATCACAAGAAACCATCGTTGCGCAACCAAATCGGAGGAAGAGTTATAATGAAGAGAATTCCCCTGCAAGACATAGCCACCTAGAGATGAAACTTCAGAGGACATCATAGATTTATATTTCCCTTGAAACTGATAGCTATAAGTCATACTATTGCAATCAACAGATTTCTCAGTCGCCCCAACATAGGTTACATCGTGAGCAAAGATCTGCTTAGTTCCCACATTTTTCGCACGGACGATATATGGAACATTGGGAAGGACATCTCCATCATGCAGACGGAAAATCTCAAGTCTTTGTTCATCTGGAATCTGATCGCCATCCGTATCATAAGCAGTGAAACTATTGATATAGTATACTTCGACATCTTCATCTGCAAAGCAGGACACAGGCAAACGGACAGGGATATAAAGTGGTTCGTAATCTGTATCAGAGAAAGAACGATTGTATTGAAAATCAGAAATCTGGAATTCATAAGGAATTGAAATATCTTCACCATCTTTCAACACAAAGGAACCAATTGTAGAAGAGTTCGTAAACCCATATGGACCTATATATACAGTACCATGAGAATCAAATGGAACAGGATATGAATCACGAATTTGACCATTATCCAGATTCTGATACCATGAAGGAGAGCCACTGGATTTCCCATTCATCAAATAACAAATCTCTCCACTATGTAATTCAGTTTCTGATATAGATTTCTCACCGCCCACTTCACCAAAAGGATGCAGATAAAAATTGTTTGTACTGATAACATTCCCATAATTGCGACTGATAGTATTACTGCCGCTGGAACTGACGGAAATCTCAGCAATCTGAAGACAATTGATAATATATGTAGTCGTAGAAGCCCAACCGACAAGCCCACCACAACAATTGGTGTTGCTTCCCTTCATTGAACCCGCATAGAGACAATTCTGAAGTGTACCGCCACCATCTGTAACAGCAATAATGCCTGCATGAGTACCATCACCCCAAATGGAACTGATGATATCAACATAACTGGCACAATTTCGTACAGTTCCCCCATAGGAATGAGCAGCTATTCCGGCAGCAAACTTGCCTGATGTGGTTATTTTACCGCAAACGGAAAGATTTTGAACCACTCCACTAAGATATCCAAACAATGCAGCATTATCTTGGTTACGATTATAGCCAACCGTTATCGTATGACCGGCACCATCAAAAGTACCATAATATTGATTCTGTGACGTGCCAATAGAAACATCATAGGCAGAAAAATCGATATCCTTCGTCAGAACAGCTCCGACGGCCTTTTTCCGACCACTATTTACCAATTCAGCAAAAGCTATCAGATCTTCTGGTGTACTGATTTGGAGAGTCGTTTGACGCCCATAAGGATCGCCATATTCTAGCTTATCGTCCAACCATATGATACGACCCTTAATGAAATCCTTCACGACTTGCACTTCCCCTTCAAAAGAACCTGCAACCTGAGGATTAGCGAAAATATATGTATTCAAGACTGGCCAACGGATAAAATTTAATCGCTGGGAAGCATCCAAGACAGTTGCCATTGAATCCACATATGCAAGTAGACTCTCCTCTGTGATAGCTCCTGACTGACGTACATCGTTCCACATCTGCATCATCTCTTTCATTGTAGCAGGATCATAAGTTATTTGGTCTACCCAATTTTTGATGGTTCCCGCATAAGAAACCACATAACGATACGTGAAATCATGAGCTGAAACATTAGGATACGAGCGACCATCATTATCGAACCCCAGATTGAAATCCCATACAGGACCTATCTTGAAAAGATTATCCTCACGATCTTTGTAGAGATATGCACTCCAATACATATCCGAGTTGGCACAAAACTCGTTTGTGAGAAAATGTTTCAGGAAGCTATCCATATCCAACATAGAGCGGTATCCCTTCTGAGCATCCTGATAATCAGGACTATAAGTGCGCTCCTCCAGCAAATTGAAATATCCTTCGATATATTCCGCCTGCTCAGGTGTAATCTTATCATCTTCAGGAGAATGAATAGTGACAGGAATACCATGTTCAGAAACAAACATAGATTTCTCTCCATAAGCCAACGCATCCATCTCGAGTAGATAACCGCCTGTTATCTCTGGCTCTTCATTTCCAGTTGAATTTAACTCTGCGATATTGACACGATCATCATTCACAGTTATCTGGTCAGTCAACTGATAACATCCTTTGTACTCACCATTCATGATGACATCAACTGCTTGACAATATGGAGTATAGTCTGCTTGGAAACGACGATTAACCTCGAATGCCAAGATATTTCGCATAAGTGTCTTGTCATCGTGATTGTTAATTAAAGTCCATTTCTTGGCTTTTGCGGGAGATTCCTCTGGAGATCCTTTCAAGACACGGACCTTCTCATCAAATTTTATTCGATATGGTTTCTTTTCAAAACCAAGGGATGAATTACCACGAAGACGAGAAGTGCCCGTCTTTTCCTGAATCATCGTCCCCCCATGATAAATAAGTGTGATATTAGAAGCTATCTCATTGACTTTATCATAAGGGTCTTGGGCGTTTGCAGTGTGAATAGTAATAGTAGGTAGATTTGTCACTTGATAAAATTGTGTGTCATCTCCCTCACCCTCATGACCATAGAATTCCACTTCCGCAATATTACATCTTACATCATTGGGACCAACATATCGCACATATCGGAAACCACGTGACACATGAACGTCAGCATAATGCATTCTACCTGTCGAACTCTGCTCGACAATTAGATATAAAGGAACAGCATCACGGAAATCCTCCCTATTGGCCCCCTCAAAAAGAGCCAACTGAACACGAGCAGGGCCATATGTGGCATCGTTTCTTGGTGACCAACCTACACGAGAGATAACATGAGGGGAACCTAAATCAAGTCCAATCCAAGTCTTTGACCGATCAAACGATGCAAAGAAAGTATCAAAATCACCATCAAATGCACATTCCCGATTATTAACGGTAGTAGAAACTGAACCCGTAGAATAATCTACACTAGCCTCCGTTCCTATGATAGTTCCAGATAGTTTCTCGTCTGAAAAAACATGCAAAGGCAATAATAAAACAAGCGATAAGAAAAGAAAACGCATCACATCCTCCTATATGGCAAATGACACTTCCAAAGCCGAGATTCAATAAAACCATTTCAGGCAAACAGGCCTATCCATTGCAATTCGATTCCCTGTATCGCTCAACAGGCCTGTTTCAGCATTACGGAAGAAAATCTGGATCTCATTGGTATCACGACATGCTACCAGAACATATCGATCATTAGGGGTAATAATAAAATTGCGGGGATGAGTTCCCGTCGGCTGATATCCTACACGGCTCAATGTGCCATTCTTTTGAACACGATAAATGGAGATACCATCTCCTCTCAAGCGATGACTGGCATAAACGAATTTGCCATCCGAAGTTAAATGAATATCTGCACTGCCTCCCGCATCCAAACTGTCAGCCCTTACAGATTGTATGACTTTAAACTTCTTTCCATTATATTTTATAGTGAATATCTCACCAGATAATTCTCCTATCAGATATGCATATTTTCCATTAGGAGCCCAGCAGAGATGACGTGGACCTGCACCTGGATTCACAACAATGTCCTTATCGGCTTTCAATACAGTTCCATTACGGAAGACATGAACTTTATCTGTCCCCAAATCATTAGCCATCATATATTTCCCATCGGGTGAGAAATAAACAGCATGCAGATATGGCTTAGTTTGGCGCTCTGGATTGACACTACTACCAGTAAAAGGAATAACCTCAACTTTATCCAATGTTCCATCAGATTGAACAGAGATACGTGAAACAGCACCACCTGAATAATTAGCCGTATAAATATATTTCTCATCAGGTGAAAGAGTGATATGACATGGCCCATCACTTTTTGTTAACTGTGTGTTAAGAATTCTGAGATCTCCTGTCAATCGATCAAAAGAAACAGAGCTGGCAGATGAACCACCTGAAGATTCTCCCACACAGTACAATCGATTACCCTCCTTATTCAAACATAGGAAACTAGGATTTGACAAGCCGATGATACCATTCTGATATGCATATGTTCCTTTCTGTTGATTAAATCGATATACACGAAGCCCTTCTCGATCCTTAGGCGCATAACTACCTACAAAAAGATATATCTCGTCATTCATGATATTGGCATACACCGTATTTCTCAATGTCCCCTGTTCATCATCACCCGAATAATCCCAATACATAGCACCACGCAGATGACGTTGCTTGATATACTGACACTTAATAGCAAGTGATTGGGCATTGTCATAACCAAAAACCAACTCTCCATTTTCTGGATCTGCCAAATAGGGAACCATCGCTATTGAATCCCAACGTTGAACGAAATTGCCAGGTTCAATATTTTTATAATCGCCATACCCCTTGAAACGCTTTCCTCCACGCCCATAGAAAGGCATACCCATCACAAGCATATTCCCAGGAATCCCTTTAGCAATATGAGCATCTACAGCCTGACTGCTGGTCATCCATCGTGTATGATCACTAGGAAAAAGTCCAGAATGAAGGACAGGAGCATTTCCCATATCGTATGCCATAATGTTGACAAAGTCTATATATGGTTTGATTGCAGGGAAATCAATATAGTCAGCCGACGCAACTGAGGCAAGAGTCAGTTCCTTATCCTCTCCGATTGCCTGACGAATATCATGCATCAAGAGAGTGTAATTGTCCTTGTCTGTAGGAGCCGAGGAGATGCCTGCCGCATTGCTGGTAGGATACTCCCAATCTATATCAATGCCATCCAGTCCATACTCATCCACCACCCGTCGGCAATCCTTGGCAAAAGCATGACGCAAGGCTGGATCTGTAACCATTTCTGAGAAACGTCCACTTCCCCACCCTCCTACACTAAGGAGTACCTTTAAACGAGAATTCCTTTGTTTCAAGTCAACCATCTGGCGAAGACGATCAGGATTATCAACACGAACTCCATCAAATGAATCAGTGACATGACCAAAAGCATAATTGATATGAGTCATGGTGAATGGATCTGGAACAACACTACTCCATGATGTCACATAAGCTACGATGACAGGATCTGCTTGTCCTAATGCTGTTTTCCTCTTTGCATCCATCGAGAGAGTACTCAACATAGCAGCACAAAAGATGAAATAAAAGAATGTACGAGTTTTCATGTGAATAAAAATTACCAACGAAGAGATGTAACAGAACGTGGAAGAAGACTCAAATTAATGTATTTACCACCAACCGTCAGAACAGAAACCTTTTCTTCAGTCTCATGCTCGTTCATAATAACAAAAGCAATGGAGTCATCTGGATTACGGAAAGCAGAACACATGATTCCGTTTTCAGTTTCACTGGTTGAAAGCCGAACAGCAAAAGGATCCACCACACAAGAGAGATGTCCTATGATATAATAATGTGAGTTATATGTTATATCGTGATAATTGCTGCGATCAATATCGACAGCACCATAACACGTTTGACAACCTCCATCACGATTAGGACCGCGATCACTATCCAACATCAAATTCCATACAATCACCGCACGACATCCATTATTGACAGTACCAAGTGCTGTTTCGCGCATATCATCCATCAAACGTTTACTAAGATTGCGACCATCGTTCCACATACCTATAGAGGTTTCCGTAAAAACAAGTTCTTTATCAGGACGTTCCTGTCCTATTCGTAGCAACTCTCTACGATTACCTCCATAATTGTGATACGCTGCACCTGAGAGAAAACTGGCAGCCTTCTCATTTTCATAAACTCGAAGAGGGTATTGTTGTTGCTCAGGCATTCTGTCATAGTTATAATTGTGATCAAACGCATAAATTTTGGTCGTTATCTCAGCTTTCTGAAAAGCAGGCCCCAATGCATCTGCTATGAACTTCTGTTGTTCTTTCCATCCCATAAATAAGGAAGCAGAATTTCCACGATTCAATGGCTCATTCTGAACAGTTATCGAATAAATGGGAATTCCATTCATCTCAAAAGCCTGAATCCATTTCGCAAAATAAGTGGCATAATCATCGTAATATTTGGGATTGAGCTGTCCACTTGTCCATGATTCAAAAGGTTGCAGTTCTTCCAAGTTATTCACCTTCATCCAGCGTGGACAAGTCCATGGGGACCCCATAATCTTAATCTCTGGATTGATATCAAGAATCTCTTTTAGAATTGGAATCACATAGTCAGTTTCCTCAGGAGTCAAAGCAAAATTCTCAATGCCGGGTTTATCGCAACAGGTGTATTCACTCATAGAGAAATCTGAACAACCAATAGAGATGCGAGCATAACTGAAACCAAGCCCTTCTGTGGGAGAATATGTTTTTACTAGAAAATCACGACGATCCTTTTCTGACATCTGCATCAAGTTATAGCATGTAGAACCTGTTACAGCCGCGCCGAATCCATCCATCTTTTGATAGGTAACCAAAGGATCTATGGTGATGACTTTAGCTGAAGATGGCTTCTTACTAAGTTTGATACTTGACCTGTGAAATGTTAATGCGCGATCAGATGTGCTAACAACAGACTTCACGTGAGATTTTGCCCATAGAGGACTCGTCACAGATAGAAAAACACTAGAGAATATTAAAATAAATCGATTGAAACTCATAAAATCCGTTATTAATTTGCTTATCGAAGGCAAAGATAACAAAAAAAGCCCAAAGTCACTTGGACTCTGGGCTTTTTTATAATTGAACTATTGAGAATTACTTCAATAATACTTTCTTGCCGTTTACAATGTAGACACCCTTCAGGCTCTTCAGGTCAGATGCGGTAGCATTCTTCTTCATTTGAGCACCAGAGAGACTGAATACATCCACACCGTTACCGCTGGCCATGATACCCTCGATACCATCGGTCAGATACAACTTAGCATCCTGAGCAGCTTCGTCCGTAGAATTGTAACCTACGAAGTAGGTCAGGTGGAGAGGCTTGCTGTTAGTATTGCCCCATTCGCTGACAAAAGAACCTGCAGGTATAGTAATGTATACTACTGCGTGGTCCTCAATTGCCTTAGAGAGGGACAGAGTCAATACGTTGCCAGTTGCCGTAATAGTTGCAGGAATCTCCTCGTTGGTGTTGAAGTTCTTGACTGTCACCTTAGGTGTACCAACCAGACTGAATGCACCAGCTGTTGAGGTGCCGTTGATGGCTGACAGAGAAGATACTATCTCATAGTCACCCGTCAGCTCGATAGGAGCGGGATCCCAGTCGAAGCCAACCTCAACAGCAGCAAGATCCTCGGCGGGAACTTCCTCAACACTCAGAGTAGAACCGTTGTCGCCGGTAGGACCGGACTGCCACAGCTTCAGAGTGCGGGAGTCGCCACCACCATAGTTGTTCATGAAGAAGCCGCCTACACCGAAACCGAAGTAGGTGTCGTCCTTCTTGGCAAGATCCCACTTGCGGGCTGTCGCAGACCATACAGGAGTGCTGCCGTTATCTGCTGAACCCTCGATTACCCAGTACTGACCCTTGCCGGCTGCGTAGTTGATGATGTCATAGCCGTTGATGGGATCACCCACGAAGGCGAACATCGACTTGGCACCTTCAAACTCAGAAGACAGGTTCGTCTCAGAGTCTGTATAGAATGCGAAGTGCTTGTAGTTCTCAATCTCACGCTGCTTCAGGTAGTACCATACAGGAGCATCCTCGGTAGAAGCCTTGAATGGAGCATTAACAACCACGTTGGCGGTAATCTTGTTGCCGTCAGACTCACAAGAGCTTACCTCTGAGTACAAAGGAACTGCAGGCTCGTAGTCTGTCCTTGTCGTTGCAACAGGAGCTGTGGCAACAACCTTGCCGTCGATCTTGTAGTCAACAACATAGGTTACCATGCCGGCAGGAGCCTCAACAGGCTCGATAGCGAATACGGAACCACCATCACCGTTGGCATTCCAGCTACTAATGAACTCACCGCCACCAGCATAATCATTCCACCAGAAACTGGTGTTTCCTACCTTGTCGTTAAGACCAATTGCCAGACCGTTGGTATAGATGTTGAGATCACGGCTCAGATACCATGTGGCACCTGTACCCCAAGACTCAAACCCATTTATAGCCTTGCCGGCTGCAACATTGTAGATCTTCACAGGAGTGAAGTTGCCTTGAGTCTCACCTGCGGAAACAAAGTAGAAGTAAGAGTTCTCGTTCATGTCGGATGTCTGAGTCATACGAGAGTCACCTGCATAGTTGACATACTTGCCTGAACGACAGTTCTTGATCGTGTAGAGAACGATGTTGTCAGCAGTACTGAACTCAGGCAGGTCTGTAGGATCATAGGTATAAGTACCATCCAACAGAGACTGAACCTTGTCGTACGCACGCTGCAGAGCATTGATATCACTCTGAGTAGCGGTATGATCGTTGACAACAACTTCCTTTGCAGCAACCATAGCCTCCAAATCAGCAACAGCAGTATTCAAACGAGGAATCGTAATGATAGGACTGTTCTCATCCAAAGCTGTCTCATACATCTGGAACTCACTGACATTCCAGTAAGCATTATTGGAAGTGGTATGCAAGATGTTGAAACGTACAAAACTGTACTCGTCACCCAATTCAACAGGAACAGAAGACTTGTAATAAGCATTGTCCGCATTTTCAATCTGATACTGCTGAGTAATAATCTCTACCCAATTCTCATTATCCTTAGAAGCGTAAATACGGATCTTGTCGGGAGTGTCATGCCATACAGCACCAACAACAGCAGCACCATCACCACGACCTGAGAATTCAAGTACGAATGAGGAAACTGCCTTGTTCAGGGCAACATCCATATACTCATTACCATCAGCAACATTCATGGCAGTTGTTGAGTGGAAGAACGTTGTGGTGCTACCATCCAGCAGATAATCCAGAGAACCCTGATTATCCCAAGCACAGTTGGATGAGAACTGGCTGGTGTTTGAAATCAAAGCTGTCTCGTTGATGATCTTGGTAGAAGCAGCAAGAGCCTCGGAAGCAGCAATCAATTCCTTCAATAAGTACCATGCGGGATACTCGTTGGTATAGGTCTCGCCATCCTGGAATACAATCTTACTTGTATTGGTCAATACAGGATATGCATCCTGACCCAAAGTCTGGAAGTAGATAGGATTATCGGAAGAACCACCGTTCAACTTGACACAAAGCTCACCAGTTGCAATACCCTGAGCCACTTCTTCACCCTGGAAGGTGTTGGAATAAGGATTGGTATTGTTGGCAGCTACGTCAAATGTAGTGTAGCAGTTCTGGAGAGTTGTCTGGAATGCCTCACCTGCGATACCACTCTTCTGGTCTTTAGTCGTATTAACAACAATCTCACCTACAGAGAACAGATTCTTGATGGTACTTACATACATCTCACCACCAAATACACCTGCACGTATACCCTCAGTGTTGGTAATAGTTGCATTCTCAACACCGAGATTCATGACAGTCGCACTCTGAGTACGGCTGAAGAGACCTGTCTCATATTTGTCTTCTCTGGTAATCGTCAAATTCCTAATGATATGACCCTGACCATCGAATACACCACTGTATGTAAATCGAGGATAACTTGCATCATCAGAGTACAGACCAATAGGAGTGAAGTTGGGAACATTGGACATGTCAATATCAGCGGTCAGAATAGCCTTGGCTGATGTTGCACCACTGTTTACCAAGTTAGAGAAGAGAACCAATTGAATTGAATTGGAAATCTCATACTGACCCTTTTCATTCTGCACGAGAGAAGCATTGAAGTAATTACCCTTACCATCGCTGTAAACTTCTCCACGAGAAGCATCGAAGGTAGGATATGCATCCTCGCCTATCTTCTGATAAAGGACAGTCTTACCAGCAGCCTCATTGAACTTGTAAGCCAACTCACCAGAAGCTGCCTGCTCAGCAGTAATAGCTGTACCTTGCTTGCCATTGATATCAAAGATGTTGGCATTTGAAGGATCACCACGGAACATTGTATTGTCACCTTGAACACCCGTCACAGCAGAGATAGAGTATGCATTCTGAATGTCACTGCCATATGCCCAACCAGAAATTGCGGCACTCTCGTTGTCACCTGTAATGGTACCTGTCGTATATACATTAGAAATCTTGAAGGTTGCGGCAGAACTCATGTTTACACCGATAATACCAGAAACGTTCTGTGCTGTACCAGATACAGTACCCTCATTAGCTACGTGGTCGATAGTAATCGTACCAGAGCCATTGGAACCACCGATAACACCAACGAATGCAGTACCCGTAATAGAACATGTGCTGTCCAGAGTAAAGTTCTTGATGACAACGCCACCACCTACGACACCGAACAAACCAGCATAGTCATCGCTCTTGTTGATAACCAAATTGGAAATCTTGTGACCCTTACCATTGAAGATACCTGTATAGGCAGCACCAACCATACCGGCAGGAGTATATGCTACACCAGCCATATCAATGTCAGCAGTCAGCTCAGCGCCAGCACTTGTATCACCTGCATTGACAGCATTGGCAAATTCTACCAAATCTGCAGCAGTTGCAATCTCATAATACTTATGCGAGCTCTCGTAAGCTTCCTTCTGGGCAGCAGTTACAATCGTAATGTTGCGGATGCTGAGATCCAAACCAGCAGATGTACCAGTATCCAAACGCAGATTACCACCAGCAACACCCCAACCGAAGTTAGCACGGCTGTCAGCAATGTCAATGAAGGCAACCTTCCAATCCTCTGAAGCGGACAAGTCAAATGCTTGTTCTACTCCACCAGCAAATCCATTAAAATTATTTGCGAAGAAGAACTCAGCACCTGCAATACCCGTTGAGCTCTTGTACTCGAACATTACATAAGTCTCTTCTGGTATCAGATCACGAGGCAGGGCTGATACAGAAACGTATGGATCACCACCTGTCGAAACAATGTCATACTCAAACTCACTTACCTCAGTCAGATTCATTTGATTGGCATTTCCTGCCAACAAAGTGAAGTAACCAACAGATGCAACTGAGTTGGCATAAGTATCACCATCCTTGTAAACCACACCATGAGTGTTATCCAGTACAGGATATGCATCCTGGCCCAAAGTCTGGAAGAATACCTTCTCGCTCTGGTCACCATTCAGCAGATAGCATACCTCACCGCTTGCCAGCTGATCAGCTGTTACCTTCGTAGCACTGCCGTTGTCCTGCAACTCCTTCACACCGTCCTTGTAGTAGCAGTTGTTGTAGGTGTTGCCGCCGGGATTGCGGGAGAAGGTGGCGGAACCATTGTCCTGACAGTTGATCTCGCCAATCATCAAGCAGTTGTTGAAGGTCACGGGCTGGCTTGCCCAACCGCTCAGACCGCCACAGCTGTTAGTGGACTCGCCATTGATAACGATAGCTGAGATGGCATTCGTGATGGTGGCTGGAGCATCGGCTACACCAAGGAAGCCGGCATGCGTGCCGTCACCATTGACGCCGCTGTTGATGGTAACATAGGTTGCAACGTTCTCCATCGTAGCACCTGCACCCTGGCTCTTGCCTACAAGACCGGAAGCGAACTTCTGGTTAGAGTCGATAGTACCAGTGGTGATGATGTTCTTGATGGTACCGCCGTTCACGAAGCGGAACAGAGCCGTGCTGTGGTTAACCTCAGTACCACCTTCAGCATTGTTCACATAAGCTACCTTTACTGTATGGAACTGGCCGTCGAATGTACCTGCATAGCCATCGTTGTTCAAACCGATTGTGTACTCTGTGCCGGGATATGCGCTCATATCGATGTCGGCTGTCAGAACAGCATTGAGAGCCTTGTCGCCATCATTCACCTTCTTGGCGAACCATGCGAGCTCTTCAGCAGTGCCCAGACTGTAGACGCCATCCTGAGGCTGTACAAAGTCAGGATTAACATGACCGCAGTTCTTGCAGACGAAGCCTTCATACTCGTGAGCAGGAATCTCTGGAGTCTGCTCGTCGTTGGTATAGACGATATCGCCCAAAGGAAGACCGTCGCAACGGAAGCCTTCAGAGGGTACTGCATAAACCTTCTTGCTGGTGGGAGTCAGTACAGGATACTCATCCACACCTAAAGTCTGATACCATACACCATCGGCCTGGTTGCCATTCAACAGGAAGGTCATAGAACCGTCAGCCAGTGAGCCTTCGGGAATGCCATTAACCTGCTCGCCATACTGGTTGAAGCAGTTCGACCATACAGTGGCATCGTTACGATAGAAGGCTTTGCCTGCGTCGTTACCGCTTACCTCAGCTGTACTCCAGCAGTTGGTAATTGAACTCTGGCCACCACCGGTCCAACCAGTAATAGCAGCACTCTCTTTGCCACCAGCAATCTTACCTGTTACATAGCAGTTACTGATCTTGAAAGAAGCTGAACTGCCCATGTTCACACCAATGATACCAGACACATTCTGTTGCTCACCAATAGCTTCACCTTCGAAGCCTACAGCGTCAACAGTAACCAAACCGCTTCCATAAGAACCACCGATAACACCAATAAAGGCACTACCGCTCAACTTAGCGTTCTTCAGGGTGAAGTTCTTGATGGTTGCACCGCCAGTGACTGCACCAAAGAGGCCAACATAACCATCGGCTACGCTGCCCATGCTTGCATCGGCATCAACACCCTTGGTCACAGTGAGGTTGCTGATAACATGACCCTGACCATCAAACGTACCTGTATAGAGGTTGGCCTTGTTGCCGATAGGAGTGAAGTCTATACCACTCAGATCAACGTCGGCCATCAGAACTGCTTTGGCATCCACTTCTCCAGCATTAACGATGCTGGCAAACTGAGCGAACTGATTTCCTGTGCCAATCTCATAGATACCTTCTTCATTCTTCTGTAGCTCTTCTTCTTCGTTGAAACCACCCAATGCGCTGATTTCCTCATCGGTGAGAGGAGTCTCCCAGAATGTTACCTCAGCAACATATGTATCTACCATCTCTTCGTCTTCATCGCAGAACAGATAGAAGCCCCAAGGATCAATCTCCCAACGACCATCTGTAGTTTCCTTGTTGATGACTTTCTCGCCGTTGACGTAAACCTTGACTGCACCCTCGCTGTTAGTCAGTGCGATACGATACCATGTGTTATCCTTTATCTCACCAAAATAACCACCCATGGCGTTCATGCCAATCTGATTCTTATTGATGAACAAATCACCATCATTGGTGTTATTACGATTTGTCTGGAACAGACCGTTGAAGTTAACCGCATCCTCCATCTTAATGTCCATCATGATGGTATAGGAGGTAGTGGCTGCAGCATCGTCTGTACGTTTCAATATAAATCCAGCGTTCTTCGGAACAAAGACAGCCTTGTTCTCAGCAGTAGGACCTTCGGCAGCCACAATGCCTACCTCGTCTAAGGTCTCACATAAGGTTACACTCTTAGTGCCAACAGATATCGGCTGGAGCTGAAGAATACCCTCTGCGGGTTTCAGCAGGTTATCAGTATTCTCGAATGTCCATTTTCCATCAGCACCCTCAAAGTCACGATGATCAACAAAACCCGTATCCATAGCCTTTATGGATTCATACACAGCAGCAACCTGCTCGTCGGTCAGAGGCTCGCTATAAACACGTGCCATAGCGACATCTCCCTGCCAACTGGTAGTACCCAAACCAGCAACACCACCGACAGGACCTGGATCACCACCGATGATGAACTTGTTGTTGCCAGCAGATGCAAGCTTATATTCGCCAGGAGCAGGAATGGTGTTTTTCAACTCACCATTCACATAAATCTTAGCGACTGCATTTGCCTTGTCGTAAACACCAACTACATGATAGTAGACACCCTTTTGAGGAACTACACCACTGTTGGCCCAACGCCATGTGCTTGAACCGGTCTCTGTAACATTGGGCAAGAACGTGAACTCGTTGCCACGCGAACCGCTCTTCTTGCAAATCAAGAAACCAGTACCACCACCTTGATGAGAACTGAATGGCTTGCACTCCACGTCTGCCAAGTCACCATCCCAATAAGGACGAACCAGACATTCCAGCGTGTGACCATCTGCCAATGCTGCTACATAGTCGGCATTGTCCTCGTAATCTACACGAAAGTATGAGTTTGGATTCTTTGACCAACTCTCATTCTTCATGCACATTACATTAATTCCATACTTGGCACTCTTTACGATAGTTGGACTACCGAAAGATTCCACCGTCATCTGAGAGGTTGAAACGTCTGTGGCTGTTCCATCCTCATTGAAGACCACATCCAGCAAATCTGCCTTGGGAACCTGAGCCCAAACAGAAGATGCAAACAATGCAGTCATCAGAAACAAGAATTTGTGTTTCATGTGAATCTTTGTTTGTTTGTTAATAATAAAAGTTGTTAATATTCTCATGTTTTTTTATTTTACATTGATTTTCTTTAACGTTCCGTCCTTTTGGCGAACCACATTGATTCCACGCTGAAGTTCTGTATGCTTAACGCCATCCAGGCTGTAAATCGCCTGTACATTATTTATATTAATGGAATTGAGACCTGTCCCATTAGGATCATTATCATATTTCCCATTCTCTAAGAGATAAACAATCCCACGAGAAGAATCAAAGACAGGATGCATATCCTCACCCAACTTCTGATACCATACTGGATCTACAGAAGATTCTCCATTCAACCAATAACAAAGTGTACCATCGGAAACCTGATCAGCAGAAATCTGAGTCACCTGATCACCAATAACCTGATAACAGTTCTCTAGGGAATGAGCTGTACCACGATAGAACGTATGGTTACCTTCCACTCCTTCTATCTGGCATGAAGTCCAACAATTACTAATCCTAGCATCTGAACCGACCCATCCACTCAATTCTGCAGATTCTGAAATTCCAGTCACATCTCCAGTCACATAGCAGTTCTTGATAACGAACGATGCAGCACTGCCCATACAGCATCCGATAATACCACCAGCATTGACACCTCCTGTAGCTGTGACAGTTCCCTCGTTACCCAAGTTCTCCATTGTGATTGTACCTGAACCGAAAGAACAGCCGATCAGACCAACGTATGCATATCCACGGATGGCTGAGCCTGGTCCCAAAATGAGGTTCTTCACTACAGCACCTCCTCCGATACCGCCAATCAATCCAACGTATTTCTCATCAGAAAAGATAATCAGATTATCAATGATATGACCCTGTCCATCAAAAGTACCTGTGAACATCAAAGTCTCTGATCCAATAGGAACAAAATCATCGACACCTGACATATCAATGTCTGCCGTCAATCTGGCATTCAGGTCTGTTGATCCGCTATTGACCGCACTAGCAAATGCCATTAACTCCTCCGCATTCTCTATCTCGTAAGTTGAGGGGAGAACTGTCACTACACAAGTAGCCTCTACCCCACTCTCATCTGTTGCCTTTGCTGTAATAGTTGCAGTCCCAGCAGCCAGACATGTTATGTCACCATCCTTCACCGTAACCACAGAATCGTCAGAGGAAGTCCAAGCAAGAACCTTATTGGTAGCATTCTCAGGGAGCACCTTTATTATCAGCGTATGAGTGGAACCTTCACGTACGACAACATCACTCAACTCTATAGATTCAATTGGCACATAAAGAGGTGTATCTAAATTGATATATGATTTGTCTTTATCCTGATATACTATCTTATGGTCAGCCAAAAGAACAGGATGATCATCCCCACCCTCTTCTGACAGGTTTTGGCGATATGCAGGATTCGTGGCATTACCCTGATTCAACTGATAACATACCTTACCACTCTTTAAGTCAGCTGTATAAATCCAAAATCCCTGATTACCAGTCACAGCATAACAATTCACTAAAGTTGCTGTACCACGATACAGATAATTGTTGCCATCAATGCCTGAAACCGTAGCAACACTATAGCAGTTCTCAAGGGTAGCATTGTTACCTACCCATCCACTCAAGGCTGCAGATTCATGTTCACCCGTAATGGTACCAGTAGAATAACAATTGCGAAGGATAAATGTGGCCGCACTACTCATATTGCAACCAATAATGCCACCAGCATTCTGAGCAGAACCCGTCACACGTCCCTCAAATCCAAGGTTGTTCATGACAATCTCACCCCCACCATTTGAGCCACCTATGAAACCTGCTATATAAGCACCGCCTGTGATAGAGCATGAGGAATCCATTGTCATGTTCTGAACGGTGCATCCACCAGCCACATAACCAAACAGGCCTGTATAATTTCCACCCGTTATGATTGCGTTTGAGAGAACATGACCTTGACCATCGAAAGTGCCAGAATACATATACGAGCTGTTACCAATAGGAATCATAGAAAGACCAGTCATATCCAAGTCTCGTGTCACTACAGCATTTGCCGTGGGGAATCCTGTATTCACCATCGTAGCAAATCCAATCAAGTCCTGTTCATCTTCAATTTCATAATCCAACTTGTTGACATACTCTTCCTCTTCATTCATCACCACAGCATGTCTCGACAAAACAGGGAAATGATCAATTCCTAAGGTCTGATAGAAGTTCACATCCTCACTTTGGCTGCCATTCAACAGATAACAAAGTTCTCCACTGGCCAATTTACCGGAACCTGCTCTAGTGATGCTGGTCTGCAAATATCTGGAATCATAACAATTGGTGAACGTAGCTGGATTAGAAGCGCTGTAGCGACCAAAAGGACGACCTGACTGATAACCCGTGATGGTGGCAGAATTGTAACAATTCGTGACTTGGGCACTCGCGCCCAACCATCCACAGATAGCAGCTGTTTCGCTTTTTCCAATGATATTACCACTGGTATAACAGTTTGTAATCAAAAGGGTGTTCGAAGTGCCACGATTGCTGCCAATAATACCTGCTACCTGGTTCCCTGATGCTGTCACACTTCCCTGGTTACCCAAATTATAGAGTGTCACGGTTCCCTCTCCCTGACTGGCACCAATGAGTCCCACATAAGAAGCACCAGAAATAGAACAAGACTCATCGAGGGTAAAATGATGTATCTCTGCTCCGCCACCTACATAGCCAAATAGACCTACAGCATTATCGTTGGAGGAAATCTCTAAGTTATATATAGTATGGTTATTTCCATCGAAGTTACCAAGATAAGGATATTTCTCTGTTCCAATTGGCTCAATAGTAATATCCGTCATATCCAAGTCTGCCGTAAGTTCTGCACCTACTGTTATACGACCGCCATTCACCACACGAGCAAAAGTTGCCAATTCTGCAGGGGTAGAGATATTAAAGGTATATGTTCCATTCGTATAAGTTCCATCCTCTGTCTTGAAAACAATGGCATGCGTATCAATTGGGACAGGGAACATATCCACACTAAGCGTCTGATACCAAGAAACGTTTTCAGTTTGGCCTCCATTCAGAAGGTAACACAACTCACCACTCAAGGCTTGTGATGAAGTACAAGTGGTCAATCCAGGAGAGCCATAAGTATCATAGCAATTCATATAGGTAGGTTCAGAACCATACCTTGCGAAATAACGTCCATTATCGTTTCCTGATATGGTAGCAATGCTGTAGGTGTTGGTAATCATGGCATTATTTCCCAACCATCCTGAGAGGGTTCCTGACTCGTTCCCTCCACTAATGTTACCTGTAACATAGCAGTTGTTGATCACAAAGGTTGCACTACTGCCCATATTGCAACCAATGATTCCTCCTGCATTACGGCCAGATGCTGTCACAGTTCCCTCGTTGCCCAGATTCTCCATCGTAACGACACCTCCAGCATTCGAGCCGCCAATCAATCCAACATAACTGCCACCACTGATGCTGCAGCTGCTATCCAAAATCAGATTTTTGATGACTGCACCGCCACCTACATAGCCAAAGAGACCCGTGAAGTCATTATTACCTGTGATTCTGAGATTCGTGATCTTGTGACCTTGCCCATCAAAAGTTCCCACGAACATTCTGGCAGACGTGCCGATAGGTGTGAAAGATTTGCTGACAGACGACATGTCTATATCAGCTGTCAAGCGACCAATCGCTTCCACTTGACCTCTGTTATTCACAGCTCTCATGAATACAAGCATGTCATCTGCAGTGGCGATGTCATAGGTGCTGGAAACGGGATCTTCTGGATTGGGTTCTCCATAGTTTAATTTGTTGTCAAACCATTCTACCCTACCACGAATACAATTTCTGATCATTTCCACTTCTTCATCATAGGAACCCAATGCATAAGCATTCTGGTGAACCCTTTGATTCAAAATAGGCCAACGCAGGAAATTAAGTCTAGCAGAAGCTGCCATCGCTTCTTCCATGCTGTCCACGTAATGAACCATATCGTCAACTGTAATGCGCTTCTCATCACGAATCTCTGCCCAAATCTCTTTCAGACGATTGTCAGCATAGGGGTCAGACATGACACGATTCACAAGACTAACCATTCCGCTGGCACTCGAGCCGCCTGTACGGAAAACCCAGTCGGAATGATTGTTGACGGGATATGTACGATTATCATTATCGAAGGCCAGATCATAATCCCATCCAGGTCCCACATAGAACAAGTCCGAGGAACGTTCCTTGTACATATATGTACTGTAATAGGTATCTGTGTTACCTGTGAACTCACCCAAAAGCAGGTACTTCAAGAAAGAATCAAGATCCAATTTGCTGCGATAACCTGTCTCTGGATCCGTATAGTTGCTGCTCCAGATAAGGTTTTCCATCGAGTCGAAATAATTCTTGATGTATGTGGATTGTTCCCTAACGATTTCATCCTCGCCAGGCTCTTTGATAGTGACAGGAATACCTCGCTTGCTATTGAACTTCGAACGCTCACTGCCAGCATAAGCATCTACCTCAACCAAATAGCCTCCACTTACAAAAGGTTCCTCGATGTCTGTTGGCTCCATCTCAGTGACAGGGACACGATAAGGATCGGCAGTAATCTGGTCGCACAATTGATAACATCCCTTGTATTCACCATTCACGATCACATCCACAGGCTGACACCAGACGGTATATTCCATACCAATGCGGCGACTTGTCTCAAACGAAACGATGTTGCGCATCAGGGTCTTGTCGCCATAGTTGTTGATAAGCGTCCATTTCCTTGCCTTAGCGGGACTCTCCATCTTGCTTCCTCTCAGCATGTGATGAGTCTTGCCATCATTGAACTTGATGCGATAAGGCTTTTTGGGGAATCCCGTAGACGCATTCCCTCGCAAACGGGCCGTAATTGGATATTCCTGAATGAGAGTTCCGTCATCATAAATCAAACACATGTTGGCATCAAGTTCATTCACCTTATCATAAGGCTCATTACCGCTATAAGTGTGATACGACAAGGTGGGCAGATTGGTCACCTGATAGAAATGACTGTCGTCACCTTCACCCTTGTATCCGTAGAACTCTATCTCAGCGATGTTGGTTCGTGAGGAATTGGGACCCAGATAGCGGACATAGCGGAATCCTCTTGAAACATTCACGTCAGCATAACTGAGCACCCCTATGGTGCCTGCCTCGCTAATGAGATAGAGAGGAACGGCATCCATGAAATCAGGTTGGTTGGCACCTTCGAATAAGCCCAGCACCACACGGTTGGGACCATTGCTGGCATTCCTGGGAGACCAGCCCACTCGAGTTATGACATGAGGAGTCCCCAGATCTAAACCAACCCAAGTATGTGAGTTGGAATATGTGGCAACAAAAGTTTCCAGATTACCATCGAAAGCATTGGCTGGAGTGTTGATGGTAGTTGAGATGCTACCCGTATTATAATCGTAGCATGCTTCTGTCCCAATCACTGTACCCTTCAGCTTCTGGCTGTCTTGAGCAAACAGAGAAACAACGGATGCACAGAGCATGCATGTTGTGATGATTAACTTGATATATGATGTTTTAAACATGACTTTCATTCGTACGCACAGGCACATTATGCGCCTAAACCGTTTGCAAATTTAGCAAAATTTTATGAAAGAGAGCAAAAAAAAGCAAACTTTTTTCGATTAAACATAGCAAATGCTATTTCCTGAGAGGATGAAAGAACAAAATAAATGTTCATGAACAGCTTTTATGAATCAACCTCTTCGATTCTCTTCCGTTTCTTAGCACTAACAACCAGCATTGCAAGCAGCAGGAGAAAATAGATACATTTTTTTCAGCGGCAAAAACAATCTTTCCAATATTTTTTCCTAAATTTGCATCAATCAAACAACACCTCCCAATGAAAATGAAATCTTTTGCTGCGATAGGACTTTGTTTTATCCCCTTTTCCATGATATTTGCTCAGACAATGCAGGTTCAGGATACTTTCACTCCCCTACCCCCAGGCCAGATTCAGCTGATAGGTGGTTTAGACAATGATATACAAAACTCCATAGAACATTGGAATTTGGGTTCCCTACCCTATTCCAGATTCGTGGATTCCTATCGCTGGGGACATCCTCAGTTCGCACTAGGTGAGATGTGGGGCAAAGCTGTTCGCTCAGGCTGCATGTTCTATCGTTATACTCATGATCCCCGTCTGAAATCTGCGATGAAAAGCGCTGTGGATGATCTGCTCTCTACCACAAAAAGCAATGGGAGCATCAGCACGGCAACCGTTGAGAATCAACCAGATGGACCTGGAGGAGACCTTTGGGAAAGGAAATATGTACTGCTGGGACTGGATGAATATTACCGTCACGTGGAACAAGACTCTCGAGTAATGGAGGCTATGAGGCGACAGGCAGATTGTATCATCAGTCAGATAGGTCATGCACCAAAGGTTGAAATCACTTCCCTTGGATGGAGTCCCAATCATATTGAATCAAGTACCTTGCTGGAACCCTTCATGAGACTCTACAACTGGACAGGTGACCAACGCTATTTGGACTTTGCCACTTACATCGTGGAAAGTGGCGCATCCGAAGGATACAACATTCTGCAGCAGGCCTACGACAACGTCCGACCACGTGAAATGGGAGGCCCCTACCCTAAGGCATACGAAATGATGTCTGTATTCGAGGGACTTGTTGAGTATCATCGAGTTACGGGGAGTGAATTTGCCAAGAAAGCTGTCTTGAATCTCTATCAGAACATCCGTCGATATGAAATTACTATCATCGGAAATGCAGGTGGAGACCAACCTTATCATCCCAGCGTTTATGGCGAGGCGTGGGACGATACTGCTTTGGAGCAAACGAACCCAGACATTAAGCGGATGATGGAGACCTGCGTGGGAGTGACTTGGATGAAACTCTGCAGCCAAATCCTTCGTCTGACAGGTGACCCCAGTACTGTTGATGAGATAGAGAAATACATCTATAATGGTCTCCTTGGTGCCATGATGCCTTCTGGCGAGGGATTCAGCTATGTCAACTTGCTGAATGGGCGCAAAGTGACTAATGTTGGTTGGGGATGGGAATTCAATGGATTCATGGTCACATGCTGCAACCTCAATGGTCCAATGGGATTGGCCTACATTCCCTTCGTGGCTGTCATGAATTCAAAGGAAGGCCCAGTAGTCAACCTGTTCAACGCAGCTCGTGCAACAGCCAAATCTCCTCAGGGACAGGATGTTATACTAAAAATAGAAACTGATTATCCACAAACGGGCAACATAGGAATGAAGGTTAATCTCGCACGCACAGAGGCCTTCACACTAAAAATACGAATCCCCTACTGGACAAAGAATCCTACGATAAAAGTGAACGGCAAAAAAATCGAAGGAGCTGTTCCTGGCACCTATCTCGACATTCATCGTACATGGAATGGAGCAGAGAAACTGGAAATCAATTTCCCAATGAGATGTCAACTGATAGATGCCCCTCATGGAAGCAATCGTGCTGGAGACAACTTCCAGGCACTAAAGTATGGTCCCATCGTACTGGCTCGCGATGAAAATATCGATCGACATTATGCAGATTCTGTTCACATAGTGGCTGACAAGGAAGGGAATGTCAAGATAAAACCTGTCTCCCCTACCCTAACCTCTACCCGCATGGAATTTATGGTTCCAACATCCGAGGGAAAAATCCACATGGTGGACTATGCATCTGTCAATTGTTGGGGCGGACTCCATGTCTGCACTTGGTTACCTCGAAAATAAAATCAAGCTTTTATCCTTCCAAATCTACACACTAAGACATTTTCATACAAAAATATATTCTTATTTTCATGTGATTATATGTATAAATAATTGCATTTATACATTGTGACATTTTTATGTGAACATGTGTTTGCATGATTATGTATTCGTGTGTTTATTCCTTTCGAGCTGAAATTCGAACAAGAACGACACGTTGCTCCAACCCTTCCTTCGTATTGAAGCAACACTTGAATCTCGATTATATTTTCATATTTTTACATGATAAAATATTTATATATTCATATGTAATATAATTCATGTATTTACATTTTGACATAGTCATATATTAATGTTATAATAGCTATATGTGGAAATATTTTTATGTAAATGTATTAATAAATAAAATATGAACAAATAAAGTATGAAAATATACATAAATGAACATGTAACGACATGAAAAAATTAACGTATAAACATTTTTTAATACAAAATATGTTCATATAATCGAATAAAAACAATATATTTGCACAGAAATCAACGAAACAAACAGATTTTATGGCTATTACAATCTCATTTCTGAACTTTAAGGGTGGGGTAGGGAAGACCACTTCTACCGTAAACCTGGCGAAAGCACTCCACATGATGAAGCGAAAAGTACTTGTTGTGGATGCTGATGCTCAGGGCAACTCGAGCCGCATGATGGGATTCCGAATGGAAAAGGACAAAGTGAACACACTCTATGAAGTCCTGGCTGGTACAGCAGACATCAAGGAAACCATCCTCATGGAGAACGACCACGACGACAGCTTCGATTACGTGCCAGCTACCACATCGCTCTACAACAGCGAACAGGAACTTGTAAGTCGGACAGGCCGCGAAATGTTGCTTAAGCGCGCGCTCGACGAAGTGAATTCATTCTATGACTACATCCTCATCGATTGCCCTCCCAACAACGGCTTAGTGACCGTCAACACGATGTATGCCAGCGATTATCTGATCATCCCCATCAACTGCGAAGTTTTCGCATTGGACGGAATGGGAGTCATTACTGCTAAGTACGAGGAAGTCAAGAAGTTACTCAATCCTCGACTCGAAATCCTTGGCTATGTGCTCAGTCGATATGACCGCCGTCTCTCCCTCCACAAAGAGGCACTTCGCCAGATGGAAAAGGCATTCCCTGACAAAGTTTTCCAGACACGCATACGCACGAATATTCAACTGGCAGAATCACCTGCCCGCCGAATGAACATCTTTGACTATGCTCCAGAATCCAATGGAGCAGAAGATTACAGGAAACTAGCAAAAGAACTCATCAAAAAAATAGAAAAGTAATATGGCAAAGAGTAGATTTGGTGGACTGCAAGACACCATGCAAACAGCACAAGACGTAATCCAGGAGGCTAAGAACGCCCCCATAGAGACCGCAGAACCTTCCACAGCACCCATCGTTGAAGAACCTGCCAAAAAGGGGAAAAAAGGTCGCAAACCCGTACCAGTAGCCATCGAGCGCAACAGTCTCCGCAACGTGGGACTCGACGAAAAGACTCTCTGGCGGCTGGAACATATCAAGAAAAGACTCAACAGACAGCGTCAGGAAGGCGATCCCTTCGTATCCATCGACAGTCTTATCTATCGAGCATGCGTGGAATGGCTCGACAAGAACTATCCTGAGACTTCCACCAACTATGAGACAGCTCTCTCAATGGGTTTAATCGTTTAGAAATCAATAGGGTAGGGGACCTGCGTTCTGTATGGAAGCAAAGAAAAACAAAAAGAAGAAAAAGGACGTTCAGATAGCGGACAACAACCTCCTCGTACAGGATCTGAAGCGAGACGATTGGGTGAAGAATCCTGTCGCTTATGCTCAGATTCGAGGGGACTTCACGCTGATGGAGAGCAACCTTATGGTCAACCTTGTGGGCGCACTTCAGGATCGTATCAATGGGTATCTCAAGCGCAAGCAAATGGGAGTGGAGCAAACGGACAGCCTCTTTACTGAAGAAGAGCTCAACAAGGGAGAAATCAAGATTGAAATCCCTCTGACTGACCTGGAAATCCGACCTGATGCCTACGACGAATTCGACCGCACCTGCGAGAAAATGATCTCTGTAGCAGCCACTTACGAGAAGACTGACGAGGAAACGGGCGAACAATCCATCGTACACGCCAACATCTTCTCCAAGATAGAACTCCCCAAATCTGGCGAGAAAGCTGATAAGTCTGGCTACAAATACAAAAGCGGGCAGCGACGCAAAGGAATGGTTCGCGTCTTCATGCTTGCCGACAATGTGGACCAACTTTTCAACATGCGACTAGGCTATGTTGAGCACCTGCGACGAATCGTATCCATCTGTCGCAAACAACGCACGCCACGACTCTACATCTATCTCTCGAAGTACAAGGATGTGGGACATAAATTGGTGGATTACAACGAGTTAAAGGAATACCTGGGAATCCTGAAGTGGGACAAGGATCGCAAGGTTGTCAAGGAGGACAAGTATCCCAAATACGCCGTCTTCTGCAGGGCAGTCATGGAGCCTATCAAGCAAGAGATGGACAAACTCGTGGCTGACAATCAGATTGATATCACGTTCACCTATGAGCCTCGATACAACGGCTTCCGCAAACGTGGCAATCCTGATCAGATCTACTTCCAGATCAAGCTCTCTGACATGGGTATGCAGCGCAGCAAGAAGACGCAAAAGAAGCAAGCCAACACTCGCTACCAAACCATCCTGATGAACGAGTACGGCCTGACACGTTCTGATGTGAAAAACCTCTACGACTCCATCACTGAGGACATTCAACCCAGCGTGGAGAAGGAAATCATGGCCCTCAAGGCAAAAGTGGAGAAGTACAAGCCTCGAAGCGTGAAATCGTATGTCATCCAGACACTCCATAACTTGATTGAGTCACTCAAGCCTCAAGAGGCTGAGGTGATAGGGGAGACCATTGCGGAACCAGCAGCAAAACTCGAACCCAAGAAACTCTTCACAGAAGAGGATCAGGCTCATTTCGAGATGTTCCTTGAACTGGCGAAGGATGCTGTCAGCAGTCAGGACTATCTGACCTGGTTGGATTGCCTCAAGCTTTATCAAGTGGAAGGAAACAAGGTGACTATCCTTACTCCCTCGCGCATCGTGGCTGAGCATATCGAAAGCCATCTCATCAAGTCTATTATTCATGGCTTCTTTGCTGCCTTTGGCGAAGATGCTGTGTTAGCATACAAGATTGGTGGTTGAATCAGCTGGTGTTGGGAATCTATGCACCTGATGTTTTGTTTTTTATAACTGAAAGTTGTTGTTTTTTACACATAATCTTTGGATTTTTAGCACCAAGAGTTGGGAACTTTTACACCACCCAACTCTTTTTTAATTGGTTTTCAGATAGTTGGGATTCTTTATATATTATCATATTTATATTTTATTATTTGATTAGGATTGATTATTATTATTTAAAATTATTATCGATCTTTTCCTTTTATATAAAGATATCATAGTATGTATATATAGTACTGATTTATCTGTTGTATTTCAATATGTTACGGATAGGATGGTGAATGTTTTACCAACATTGGGTGTATAAATTGCCAACATTTTGTGTAAAAGTTCCCAACATTTGGTACATAATTTACCAACATTGGGTGTAAATAATCCCAAGATTCCTTTTTTGCGTGTTTTCAATGATTGCATTTACTCTGTTTTTCAGCGCCTTAGCTTTGCAGGTGCAAAAGTTCCCAACATTTCTATCGTTCTTTTGGTGGTATGTGTATCAAATGTTGGGTTTTTGTCACCTTTTGGTTTCTTCTTTTTCTTTGGTTTTTATGTTTCTTTGATGGGCTGGGGTAGGGGTGTTGCTAGTGTTTTGTGCAAAAGTTTCCAACTTTGTTTAATGTGCTTAAATACTTGATAATCATTCCGTTGCAGCATTTAGGTGTAAAAGTCACCAACTAATGTAACTGTTTGATACTTAAAGTGCAAAAGTTTCCAACTTTAGATTTTGTTGTTTATAACCTGACGTAATTCGCTGGTTTTCTTTATTTTATGTTTGTCTTGGTGCAAAACATCCCAACTTTTCTTTTCAATCTTGGTTTTTTTGCACTTATTGTTAAAGTTGTGGTGGATTAAACGAACGCAACTATTTGCAATAGTGAACCTTATGTTATTGCAATTAGTGACCAGATAAGACGTTATTTGTTATAAACATGTGCTAAACGTGCCAACATTTATCTTGCATGCTTTTCTTTCTTCTCTCGCATCCTGTCACCCATTTCCATTTGTATCTTATCAGTTGATTTGATTAGAGTTTGCGCTTGACGGTATCTTTATTAAATAATGTACGCGCGTAACATACTTCTTTCATTTTCTTCCTGTCGCATTTGAGTCTTCTTTTCTTTCATCCGGATTCTGTGTCTGGAGAGGGTTAAAAAGACAACGTGTTGAATTGGCAAAGTCAACACGTTGAAATCGCAAACTCAACGTGTTGTCTTTTCCCTTTCGACGTGTAGCGTATAAAACTACTTTTTAGGCCTGAAAAACCGCAAAACATTTCATCATTCCAAAAAAAATGCCTATCTTTGGCAGTTGAAAGTATACGAAAAGAATCATTAACGTGTACATGCCTTCTGGAAAATCCTGTCAACTGCAGGTTAATTACTTGATGCTCAGCTCTTTACATTGGCATTAAGGATCCAATGGTATGTATTTCTCTCAAAAATTCCTGGAATTTAAACAAATGCAAGCAATAATCTTGGCTGCCGGTTTGGGCAGACGACTTAAGGAATATACCCAAAACAATGGCACCATTCATTTAAAGTTTATACTCCAGAATGTGTAGCTATAGTATGAAAATTTGAGACTATCTTCAGTAGTCCAAAGAATATAATTTCTCAGAATGATATCATTCTATTATGCCATCTTTCTTGGTCGAGAAGACTATATATAGATCTAACTTTTTTTGGTAATACTATTTTAGGAACAGTAGTAGCCTATTCAGGTTTTTTATCTTCTGTCGCAAGAACTGTATGTTATGGTTTATGGTTTATGGTTCATTAAAAGTCTCCCCAAATTGTCATTGTTTCAGATTCTCAATTTTTTTTGCTGATTCTTTTGTATAAATGAAAAAACTTCTCATAATTCAAAATTGTATTAATGTTCGATGATAGTTTTCATGACTCACAAATAGTTGAGAGAGATTTGTTTAGAGCTTGGTATGATACTGGAGATGTGTTTGTTTTATTGAGTACTTAAGAGGTTTATGGCACAATTACAAACGAAGCTTTACTGACTGGTAACAGGGTGGTGATATCAGAAAGGGCAGGTTCTTGTTGTTTGGTGGCAACAAATAATGGTGAAACAGTTGATCCTTATGATGTGGAATCAGTAACTAAAGCATTCGATAATCAATTAATATTAGTTGATCATAAAGACGGCATTCATGAACGTCCCTCTCTTATGGGTGTCACTTTTGAAGAGAGAGTATCTAATTTAGATCGCAAATTATCGTTTAAGGAAAATGTAGTGATGTAATAAAAAACATTTCCAAGGGCAGTTTGATCACTTTAACGGGACATAAGTGAGTTTCTATATCAAATAAAAGAAGATGAAATCGTTCGGAATAGTTTCTTGTAATATTCATGTAAACTTTACCAATTATGGTTCTGCTTTGCAATCATGGGCATTATGCCGTAGCGTGGAGAATCTTGGATACTATGCTAAGTTGGTAGATTATTGTCCTCCAATAATGGAGGACAGAGATATTCTTAACCCAATGAAATATATGTGGGACACAGACGAATCTTCGCGTAGAAATCTTGAACTGACTATGCCAGCCATTCGGGTAAACTATCATAAGTTTGATACGTTCTATAACACACGTTTTAATAAAACGAATAAGGCATATACTTATAGAAACTTCAATGATATTGTAGAAAATGAAGGAATTGACGGCTTTGTGTGCGGCAGCGATACTATCTTCTGCATTGACGAATGGAATGGTTTCGAGAATGCTTACTTTGCCGAATACGCCTGTATGAAGAACGGTTACGCCGTGTCGTATGCTGCCAGCTTTGGTGATGCTCATTTTGATGATACCAATTACGAAGTGCTCAAACAACGATTAAACAATTTCAAGGCTTTGGGCATAAGGGAAAATAAAATGATACCCTATATTAAGAAGAATACCAACATACCAGTATTCCGAACAATTGATCCTACATTATTATTGTTTGCTGATGATTTTAAAGAGATTACTGCACCCAGGATAGAAAACAAAAAGTATCTATTGCTATACGCGCGTCGTTACAATAAGAAAATGTTTGACTATGCAGAGCAGATTGCTTCCAAACATGGCTGGAATATTGTAGATATCAGTCTTAGAGCAGAGAATGCAAACAGTCACAGGATGGCGTACGATGCTGGCGTTGAAGAATTTCTTTCATTAGTGAAGAACAGTGAGTATGTTGTTACAAACTCTTTCCATTCGATAATCTTTGCTGCCCAATTTAGACGGCCTTTCGTAGCTTTCTCGCGTGAATCTGGGGATTCAAAAATAGCAGAACTTCTTGAATTATTGGGGTTGCCTAACAGGTTACTTGTTGACGGTAATGAAGAAGTTCCCGATTATATAGATTTCAATGAAGTTCATTCAAAAATAGGATATGAAAGAGTTAATTCTCTCAATTTCTTGAAGAAAGAGCTGGATGGTGTGGCTTTATGAGTTGCTATTTAGATACTAGTATCAAAGAAAGCTGTTTCGGGTGTGAGGCTTGTTCTCAAGTATGCTCGAAGTCAGCTATATCTATGGTAGAAGATCCAGACGGATTTCGATATCCTGCCATTGATCCCACACTCTGTATCAATTGTGGTCTATGTCGTAAGGTATGTCTTTACGAGAATATGCCACCACGCAATAAGGATAAGAAATATGTCTTTGGTGGTTATTCACTTGACAAGGATATTCGCTTTGAGAGTACCTCAGGTGGAGCATTTTCTGAAATAGTCGATGCTTTTTGTGATGAAAATTATGTCATTTTTGGCGCTGAAGCAAAGGGTCTGGAAGTGTATCATAGTTACATCACAGATAAGGAACAATTAGGAAGATTTCGCAAGTCAAAGTATTCTCAAAGTATGATTGGCAATGCATATAAGGATGCTAAAATGTTTCTTAAAGAAGGGAAAAAGGTTCTTTTCTCAGGTACTCCATGCCAAATTGCAGGTTTAAGAACGTTCTTGGGGAATACGAACCAGAAAAACTTGCTGACTGTTGAAGTGATTTGCGAAGGAGTACCAAGTCCGCTATATGTAAAAAAACTTGAACATCATGTAGAAAAGAAGTGTGGTTCAAGGATTGAATCGATAGATTATCGATATACAGGAAAATCATTTCTCGCAAAGGGCAAATGGGATTTTGAACAAATGTTGATAATAACGGAGGATATGAAGAAACGACTTAAAAAAGACAGGTGGTTTAACCCTTTTTGGTCTATTTGGCTTAAACATCTAATGAGTCGTCCTTCGTGCTATGAATGTCCTTTCACTGATAGCGAGCGTATTGCTGATATTACACTTGGCGATTTATGGGGCGTTCATATATATTGTCCAGAACTTTATGGTAGAAATGGCGGTTCTTCACTTGTAATTGGGAATACAGAAAGTGGGAAATCGGTAATTGCCGCTGCGACAAAGAACATGTACGGACATGAATTAAGATTTGAAGATGCCTTGAAGTATCAGGGCCCCATGAGAAAGCACATTGCAGGAAATCCTCATAGAGAACAATTTATGGTTGATCTGCGGAGTGAGATGGATTATTCTCAGTTAACCAAAAAGTGGGCAGATAAGCCCTCAATAAAACTTTTGTTTCAGAAATACATATGGGGGAATAGACAGAAAGTATTTATATGGAGTTTATTTCATTCAAAGGGATTATAGTCAATCAAAGTTATGTATTATATAGATCCGAAAATTGAGAATCTGTATCGAATATTCGACCAGAACGAAAGGAAAGACTATCTGCGTCTTGACTTGAATGAGAACCCGGGAGGGTTACCTCAAGAATTTATTGAGAATGTCCTTAAGGGTATAGACGGACAACTAGTTGCGCAATATCCAGAGACACTCCATTTCACAGAGGTGTTAGCAAAATTCCTTGGGACAGATATCAGCCATTTATGTTTGGTCAATGGTTCTGCTGAAGGTATACGTTATATCATACAAGCCTTCACATCACCAAATGGCAGGATCGTGGGTGTCGTCCCCAGTTATTTCATGTTCCAGGTCTATTCTGAGATGTATGGTAGAGACTTTGTAAAAGTACCTTACAACGAAGATTTATCTATGGATGTGAAGAATATCATAGCAGCTCTTACCGATGACACACAACTTCTCATCCTTCTGAATCCCAATAATCCTATGGGGAATGTGTATTCTGAGGAAGAGTTTGAGCGTATTATAAAAGCAGCTAATGAGAAGAGAATTAATGTCCTTGTTGATGAAGCATATCATTACTTCTATCCAGGAACGTTCATCAACTACGCACTTCATCATGAGCATGTATTTGTGACACGTACATTCTCAAAACTTTTTTCGATGGCTGGATGCAGATTGGGTTATGTGGCAGGATGGCCAGAAGGTGTGAAGATGGTACAAAAACTTTGTACGCCTCATAACACTAATGCCTTCGCAATGAAGTTTGCTGAGGCAATTATTGAGAATCCGGCTGTACTCAAGTCCTTAATTGATAATTTCAACGAGGGACGAAACTATCTCATTGAGACACTGGATGCCAACGGATATGCACACAAGGGGGAAGCAGGAAACTTTATCTTCATTAAAACCAATACTGATGCTCAGAAGATTGTCAAACGTATGAAGGAAGATAAGAAAATTCTTATAAAGTCGTATCCTAATGTGGGTGAATTCGGGACATGTTTACGTGTTTCTATTGGAGAAAAAAAATACATGCAACAGTTTTGTAATGCTCTATTTGAACTTGACAAATAACCATTTTTTTATGATAAAAGTTATCACTTACGGTACATACGACTTGTTGCACTATGGCCATATCAGGCTTCTGGAACGAGCAAAGGCATTGGGAGATTATCTCATCGTCGGAGTTACAGCTGATGGTTTTGATATGGCGCGTGGGAAGATAAACGTACAGCAGTCTCTAATGGAACGTATAGAGGCCGTGAAAGCCACGGGACTGGCGGATGAAATAGTTGTAGAAGAATATGAGGGGCAGAAGATCGATGACATCCGCAGATTGGGAGTGGACATTTTTACTATTGGAAGTGACTGGAAAGGGCATTTTGACTATTTGAATGAGTTCTGCAAAGTGGTTTACCTCGACAGGACTCAGGGAATTTCGAGTTCGGAAATCAGAACTGAAAGGCGTGAACTTCGAATAGGCATTGTTGGAGAATCCGTCGTGCTTAATAAGTTCGTTCGGGAGAGCCGATATGTAAACGGGGTTAAGGTGACTGGTGTATGCACACAGGATGATAGTGACTTTACAGATGACATTAAAGCTCTTCCGTTGAAAACGAATTGCTTGGAGGAGCTATTTCCTGTCTGCGATGCTGTCTATATCGTCTCGCATCCGTCTCGTCATTATGAACAAATAAAGGCTGCCTTGTTGGCCGATAAGCACGTATTATGCGAATCCCCAATAGCTATATCCGTTAACTATTTTGACGAATTATCTAAATTGGCGGAAGAACGTGGTTTAAGGCTGATGGATTCTCTTAAGACTGCTTATTCTACAGCATACAACAGGATGATGCTACTGATAAAAAGTGGTGTAATAGGCGAAGTGAAATCTGTAGATTCAGTCTGTACAAGTCTTTCTGACTTAGAAAGGAAAGAGGGTAAGCCCTCGCCATATACGTGGAACAGTATATGTGCATGGGGACCAACGGCTATGTTACCCATTTTCCAGCTTCTTGGTTCAGATTATGTCAGCAAACAAATTACATCTCATTTGATTGATGATGATTTTGACTCGTTCACAAAGATATCATTTGTCTATCCTCATGCAGTGGCATCGCTAAAAGTAGGCAAGGGTGTCAAATCTGAGGGAGAACTAATCGTGTCAGGCACTAAAGGGTACGTGTATGTTCCCGCTCCATGGTGGAAGACGGACTACTTCGAGCTGAGGTATGAGAATCCTTCGGAAACCAGACGCTTTTTCTATCAGCTTGAT
>JAEEGJ010002379.1_pt1 | contig 101498 bp, 83 predicted proteins | sample 8958761 | NCBI WGS metagenome assembly JAEEGJ01 (sample SAMN16246546, study PRJNA631951) | gut metagenome | biome: gut microbiome; feature: rumen; material: RS-attached | host: Bos | place: Iran: Karaj | collected 2018-10 | reverse complement strand
CGGGTATCTGCATCGTAGTCCTCACGTCCGTAGTAGTCTTGGAAACCTGTGGCACGAGAGAATGCCTGGAATCCCATCGAACCGCGCTGGGCGCCGTGGAAGAAAGCCGTCTGATAGCCCTCTGCTGCAAGGATGGAGGCGATGCCGCTAACGTGGTTCATCGAGGCAGGGGTGAGGAAGAAAGGCTCCACAAACATCGGAATACTCGAGAGGATGCTCGGCATGCCATCGATGCTCTTACGCCCGTTGCAATAGGTGTGGCTGAAGGTGACACTCTTGGCGATGAGGGAATCTACGTATGGGGTATAGCCGCGGTATTGGCCGTTCTCGAGGGTTTTGTTCAGGGCGCCGATGTATTCGCGGCCGAAGCTCTCGACAATCAGGATGACAACGTTCTTTTTAGTAAAGCTAGAATCGTTGGGATGATGTACCGGGCTATAGATGGCCTCCATCTCCTGCTCATTCTGATAGTAATCGGGCACCACAAAGACCGCCTTGCCGATGGTGCGATAGAGCGAGAAGGGTGTATTCAGCACGAGGGCTGCCTCGATAGGACGGTTTACGTATTGATTGGCATTAGAGATGGTGATGGGTCTGACGGCAGTGGTAAAGCCCCCTCGGATACCTGCCACTACGAAGGGGGCAAAGGCTGCCAGCGAGAGGAATACCGTGAGGGCGTAAGGCCAGGGACGCAGACGCTTCCATTCCAACCCTGTCTTGACATACAGTTTCCACACACCCCATATCAGGAGGGCGAAGGCGATGACGAGATACCAATGATGGAGGGTCTCCGTGAGGAAGATAGAACCGAGGTTTCCTTCGTTTGAGAACTCGCTGAAAACGGTAGTTGTCGTGCGGCGCATGGTATAGCGGAAGTACACGCTGTCGCAGAGGTTGATGGCAAGAGCCAGACCATTGATAACGATGAAGACCCACTTGCAGATCTGTTGGTAAGTATCGTTTTCTTTCCTATGCCAAGGCAAGAGCATCAGTACGATGTAAGGGATATTGGTTACAAGAATGGCTGAGGTGTCGAACACCAATCCGCCACCGAGCATCTCCATGAGATGAGAGAAACTCAGACCCTGTTCGAAATAGCTATAGTTCACCAGCAGGTAGATGATCCTTGCCAGGAAATAGAGTATATAGGCAATGCCCAGATTGCACAGTATCGCCGTCAATGGCGCCAGATATCCAAATCGTTTCGTCTTCATCATAATTCTCAATTCTCAATGGTCAATTCCTTTAAATCCTTCGCTGCTGTCTGCAGAATTGCCTTTCCCTTTTTGATGAGTGCCTCGCTGTTACTGCTCTTATCCACGATGATACGGTTGGCATTGAGGTCGAATATTGCTAACCCTGTGCTGTCCTTCATCGTGATGCCGTTGTTATAGGTATGTACGGCGAAGGGGTAGCGATAGCTTTGGCTCATCACATCACGACTGAAACGGAAATCATGGTGGGGAATGCCTAATTGTCCTAAGAGTGTGGCAGAGAGGTCTGTCTGGTTACACAACTGCGTAATGCGTCGCGGGGCTTTCAGGGCACCTCCTAACCAGAGCATCGGCACATGGTCGTGCATCTCGTGCTCCTCACCTACGCCGAAATGAGAGAACCCATGATCAGGTAGCATGATTACCAACAGATTATCCCACTGCGGGGTCTGTTTTATGTCGTTGATAAAGTTACCGATGCATTCATCCAGATAGTTGAAGGCATTGGCTATCTCATCGTTCAGACGATGCGTGGGTACATCCCAGGGCTCATGACTGCTGAGTGTGGAGTAGCCGATGAGGAAGGGACCTTGTTGGGCTTTTACCATCTGTGCGAGGGTAGCGAAGGTGATATCGTCGCGCACACCCCATTCTGAGGTCTTCTGTTCCTGAGCGGTGTAGTCTTTCATCCAGTGCAACTGTTCGAAACCTGTCGTCACGAGATAACTGCGCATATTCGTAAAGTTGATGTCACCACCATAGAGGTAGGTGGTGTGATAACCCTCGTGTCTAAGTGATTGTGCAATACCTGGTAATAATCGGGTCTTGGCAGGCATCTTCATCACCGAAGAACGCGGGAATGAGGGATAGCCGCTCCAAGTGCAGAGCGTACCGCGGTCTGTGCGATAGGAGTTGGCATAGAAATTGGCGAAGTAAACACCCTCTTTTGTCAGACGGTTCAGATGGGGCATGATATCGCTGCGTCCTCCGATGTCCTTGGTAAAGATGCCTCCGCAGCTTTCCAACAGTATCACGATAATGTTGGGGCGCTGGGTTTTGAGCAAGGTGTCAGGCTCAGTGCTGTCTGTGAAGTAAAGACCTTCCATTGTCTTTGCCCTTTCTGCCTCGCTCATGAACTGATAATCGGGCACGTAACTGGCGGTCTTCTCGAATGAAGCCAGGAAACTGAACACAGGATTCACCGCCGAGTGATTCAGGAATTGGTTCTGAGAGTAATACACCTGTCCTACGTTTGTGGTGGATTCGTGAAGGCCTCCGCGGATGCCGATGAAGATAAGGGGAAGGCAAAGCAGGGAAATAATGAGGCCTGCTATGCGGTGTTTGTTTGGCAATGGATCAGTCTTCAATTTAGGATAGCCTAGAAATATCAGATATCCCAGAAGGATCAGAATCAGTAGTCTTATTAGGAGATAGCCTGTGGATACACTGGCTGTAGCTTCTGAGGGGGTCTCGAGGTATTGCAGGCAGGAGGCATCGAACTTGTAGTTCCAGAAAGGATAGAGGCTGGTATCTGCTACGAAAGCCAGGGCAAAGGCGATGGAGATGATGATAAAATAGATGGTGCTGATTTTGCCGAGTGCTTTGTGTGTCCACCAGAGGCTGATCATCACCAATAGGAAAGGTAATATCAGGAAATAGAGTGCTGTGGAAAGGTCGAGTGTCATACCGTGACAGATGACATCCCAGATGTCGCCAATGCCGAACGGATGTCCCTCGCGACAGCAGAGCATGAATACCACCTTTGCGATGATAAACACTACCACCGTCCACAGATAGACTCTACATAAATATCTAAATCGCGCAGCCACTATTTTCTTTTCACTATTCACTATTCACTTTCTACACCTGCTGCATTTCGTGCAGTTTCTTATAATAGCCGTCGATATTCAGCAGTTCATCGTGTGTGCCACGTTCCACGATTCGTCCTTCGTGCAGCACACAGATCTCGTCGGCATTCTTGATGGTAGAGAGACGATGGGCGATAGCTACTGTGGTACGGGTCTTCATCAGTCGTTCGAGGGCATCCTGTACCAAGCGCTCACTTTCTGTATCCAAAGCAGATGTCGCCTCATCGAGAATAAGGATAGGTGGATTCTTCAGAATGGCTCTGGCGATGCTCACACGCTGGCGCTGTCCACCAGAGAGACGTCCACCGCGATCTCCGATATTTGTATCGAAACAAGCCTCCGAGGCCATGATGAAGTCGTAGGCATTGGCGATACGGGCAGCCTCCTCAATCTGTTCGTCTGTGGCATTGTCCACACCAAAGGAGATGTTGTTTCGGAAAGAGTCATTGAAGAGAATCGCCTCCTGATTTACATTTCCGATGAGTTGTCTGAGGTCGTGTATGCCCAGATCCTTCACGTTGATGCCATCGATGAGTACCTCACCCTCCTGCACATCATAATAGCGAGGAATCAGATCTACGAGTGTAGACTTGCCGCTGCCACTCTGTCCTACGATGGCGATGGTCTTTCCCTTCGGAATCGTCAGGTTGATGTCTTTCAAGATCCACTGCTCGCCATAACGGAAACTCACATTCTTAAACTCTATCTGGTGCTCGAAACTGGCAAGACGTTTTGGACGTGCCACCTCTTTGATGGTGTTTTCTGCCATCAGGATTTTGTCGACACGTTCCATCGATGCCAGACCTTTTGGGATGTTATAACCGGCCTTCGAGAAGTCCTTCAACGGATTGATGATGGAGTAGAGCATCACCATATAATAGATGAAAATTGGACCGGAAAGTGTGTGGTTATTAAGTACGAGTACACCGCCGAACCACAGCACAATCACAATCATGATGGTGCCTAAGAACTCACTCATGGGATGTGCCGACGACTGACGGATGTTTACTCGCATGATATCGTTGCGGTAGGCGGTATTGATCTGGTCGAAACGGCGGTTCATCTTTCCCTCGGCACAGAAAGCCTTGATGATACGCAGACCACCGAGTGTCTCTTCCACCTGACTCATGGTATCGCTCCAAAGAGCCTGTGCCTTGATGGAGTCTTGTTTCAGCTTACGACCTACCCAGCCCATAAACCATCCCATAAGGGGTACAATGGTTAGGGTGAAGAGTGTCAGCTGCCATGAGATAAACAACAGTGCTGCGAAGTAGCTAATGATGAGAATCGGGTTTTTGAAGAGCATCTCTAACGATGACATGATGGAATTCTCTATCTCCTGCACATCACCACTCATACGGGCAATGATGTCCCCCTTGCGTTCCTCTGAGAAGAAACCGAGGGGCAAAGAGGTGATTTTCTGATATACTTGATTGCGGATGTCACGTACCACACCTGTTCGGATGGGGATGATAGTAGCAGCAGAAAGGAAGTAAGCACCCGTTTTCAGGAACGTGGTCACTGCGAGGAACAAACCGATGAAGAGCAGGGTGGTGGTCTGTCCCCATTCGGCGATAAGACCATTCACGTAGTAGTTCATGTTGTTCATCAGTACCGTCTGGATGTTAGTCCAATCCCAAGCCATTAACGAAGTGGCTGTCTCCGCATCACTCGTCTGGAAGAGAATCTGCAAGATCGGTATCAGTGCTGCAAACGAGAAGATATTCAATATCGCTGAGAGGATATTAAATATCACCGACAGCACCAGGTATTTCTTATACGGCGGTACAAACCGTCTCAGTACGTTTAAAAACTCCTTCATAATGCTTCTCCTAATAATGTTGCACTGGTGGAGCCTGTGATCTTCACCTGCACTGTTTCACCGATATGACGTCCCGCCTTGGGGAATACCACCATCTTATTCTGTTCCGTGCGTCCGCAGAGCTGTTCACGTGAGCGTTTCGAGAATCCCTCTACGAGTACATCGAAGGTTTTGCCTTCGTCTTTTTTGTTCTGCTGGGCAGAGATTTCCGTCTGTAAAGCGATGAGTTCATTCAGTCGGCGGATTTTTTCTTCCTCCGGCACATCGTCGGGCAGATGCTTCGAAGCATAAGTACCCGGACGCTCAGAGTATTTGAACATAAAAGCAGAGTCATAGCCCACCTCCCGCATCAGGTCGAGGCTCATCTGGTGATCCTCCTCCGTCTCGGAGTGATAGCCCACGAAGATGTCTGTTGACAGTCCGCAGTCGGGGATAATCCTACGAATCGCTGCGACACGGTCAAGATACCACTCACGGGTGTATTTTCTGTTCATCAGTTTCAGGATACGGTCAGAACCGCTCTGCACGGGCAGATGGATATGCTTACACACGTTCGACATCTCGGCGATGACTTTCAGGGTCTCATCGCTCATATCCTTCGGGTGTGAAGTTGTGAATCGTACACGCATCTCTGGCGCTTCCTCTGCTACACGACGCAGCAAAGCAGGAAAGTCTGGTACTTCCGGATTGTCTGGAAGGGCATACGAATTCACATTTTGTCCCAGCAACGTCACTTCCTTAAAACCTCGATCTCTCAAATCGCGAACCTCCTTGAGGATGCTCTCCACATCGCGGCTGCGTTCACGGCCTCTGGTATAGGGCACGATGCAGTAGTGACAAAAGTTGTTGCAACCACGCATGATACTAACAAAGCCGCCGATCTTATGGCCCAGTCCGATGCGTTGGGGTACGATGTCCTTATAAGTCTCTGTTGTTGACAGTTCGATGTTCATGGCCTTATGACCTGTCTCAGCCTGTGCAATCAGGTCTGGGAGACTCAAGTAGGCATCAGGTCCTGCCACGAGGTCGCAGTGATGATTCTCCAGCAGATCCTGTTGTGCTCGCTCTGCCATACAACCCAAGACGCCGATGATTAACGGACGTTTGCGACGGATGGCCGCCAGAGCCTCCAAACGGTGATAAATCTTTTGCTCGGCATTGTCTCTCACCGAGCAAGTGTTCAGGAATACGGCATTCGCTTTGTCGAGGTTCTCGGTAGTCTCGTAACCTGCCATCTGCATCACCGAAGCCACCACCTCCGAGTCGGCCACATTCATCTGACAGCCGTATGTTTCGATATATAATTTCTTCATCTTTCGCTAATTTGGGTGCAAAGGTAGTGCTTTTTGGGCGAAAAACAAAATAAAACATAAAAAATCCCTCCGCTATGCGGGGGGATTACTTGATGGTTCTACCTTTGCTATTCGCTCCAATGCTTCGAGAAGTCGGGAGCGGGGACACGCAATGTTTATGCGGATATAGCCTTCGCCAGAGAGAGGTCCATACATTGTGCCAGGATTCACCCAGACTTTCGCCTCATGAAGCAAACGGTCACAATAATCCTGCGAAGAAATTCCTGTAGCGGTGATGTCAATCCAGGGGAGATAGGTGCCTTCTAAGCGACAGATTTTCCACTTGGGGAAATGCTCTGCTGCAAAGGTACAGAGAGCCTGATAGTTGCCCCAAAGGTATTCGTTGAGGGCATCAATCCAATCTTCACTCTCGTTATAGGCGGCAATAAGTGCCACGGGACCGAAGGGATTGAGATCGCACACCTCGTTGATGTTGATAGCACGGTCTAAGCGACGACGCCATTCCGGTTTTGCACAGATGATATTGGCAGCCTGAAGACCTGCGATATTAAACGACTTCGAGGGCGAATTCAGAATGACACTATTCTGACGACATGCTTCGCTGACAGCAGCAAAAGGTTGAAAGTGATAGCCCGGCATAACGAGTTCGCAATGGATCTCGTCGCTCACCACTTTCACTCCATACTTTATACAAATATCGTTCATACGCTCCAATTCTGCCTTGGTCCACACACGTCCACAGGGATTATGAGGGTTGCAGAGCAGGAATACGGTGGTTTTCTCATCAGCACATTTCGCCTCGAAATCCTCGAAATCCACTTCGAAAGTGTTGCCTGTACGACGTAGCACGGTCTCCAATACCTCGCAACCATTGTTACGTACGGAGGAGAAAAAGCAGTTGTAGTCAGGTGAGAGGATCAGCACCTTCTCACCAGGCATGGTAAGGGCTTTGATGGCGACACTCATCGCTGGTACGACTCCTGTAGTATAAAGGATTTCTTCACGTTGGATGGTCCAGTTATGACGACGACGGAACCACGAGATGACAGCCTCATAATAGTCATCTCCCACATGAGCATATCCGAATACCCCATGCTCAGCACGTTTCCGGATGGCCTCTTGAATCGCTGGCGCTGCCTTGAAGTCCATATCAGCTACCCACAGAGGAATGACATCAGGATTAGGGCTTTCATCCCATTTCACACATCCCGTACCACGACGGTCTACCAATTCATCAAAATCGTACTTCATTTTCTTATTTCTATCACACAATTATTCGGCTCCCGCACATTCTCATCGATGGTGATGCTGCCGATGCTGTCGGCAACGATATGTCCCGACGTAGGATTCTTGATATTCTCGATATGTCCACGGATATCAGCCTCGACGGTGGAATACTCGAACATACGATCACACATCGGGTCGATGGTGCAGTTCTCGAGCACCAGATTCTCCGTATAGCACAACAACTGCTCCCCAGCCAGATGGCAGTTCACCAGTCTGACGTTCTTCGAATGCCATGCCAGATACTCCCCATCGAGTGTAGAGTCATAGATCGTTACATTCTCACACTCCCAGAACGAGTCTTTTGTCAGGATATTAGCATGATGCACCTCTACATTCTTGCAATATTGGAATACATATTTTGAATCACTTTCCAATCCGTCGACAAAGATATTCTGCGAAAACATAAACGGATAAGTTCCCCCATGTAGTTTCACATCCTTGATACGGATACCATCCACCTTCCAGAAGGTCTCGTCGGCATCGGTAATCTCTACATTTTCCAGTGTCAGGTTCTTCATCTCACGGAAAAACTTCGGTCCGTCGATACGTGAATTGGTCATCACCAAGTCATTGGTATACCAGATGGCAGATCGTGAGCCCAGGGCAAAATAACAGTTGTCGATCCTGGCACCATCGACATGCCACCAAGGATATTTGCCATAGAACTTACAGTCGTAGGCCTCGATGTTCTGACACTGTTTGATACCCGATTCCCCATCGGTGATGGTTACATTTTCCAATCTTAGGTCATGAGTGGCAAACAAAGGTCGTTCGCCACCAAACTTCTCATTTCGAATCACTTTTGTTTTGGATTTCCTTTCTTGCGTCATAATCAAAATATGTTTGTTTAGCGCTGCGAAGATACGAAAAAAACGGTAGATTTCCAAATATCAGCCACAAAAATGCGTTTTTTCTTGCATTTCTCGTAAAATTTACTTATCTTTGCCCCGTTATGTCAACCATTCTTAGGTTCATACTCCTCGCAGCCGTGCTGTTGCTCTGCCCCCCGAAGGTGCAGGCAGAGAAGATGGTGCTCATGACGTCGTGGACTGCTCAGGCACAGTTTGCCGGCTATTATGTGGCTTATGAGAAAGGCTATTACAAAGAGGCCGGTGTCGATGTGGAGATCAGACACCCCTCGTTGACCACTACCCCGTTGGTATGCCTCCGTCGTGAGCAGCCCGATGCCATCATGCTCTCACTGATGTCGGCGATGGACCTCATTTCACAGGGCATTCCTATGGTGAATATCTTCCAGGACTCGATGAACAGCAGCCAGCTGCTTATCTCCCGCAGGGACAACGACCCGCTGAAGATGAAGGGCAGGAAAGTGGCCATCTTTAATCCAGATCCCAATTATCTGGCTTATGTCGTGAGCAAGAAAGAACAGCTGAATTTCCAGATTATCCGTTGTACCAGTCATATCAACCTCTTCCTCTCCGGTGCCATCGATGCCACGATGGCCACGAGTTATAATGAGTATCTGCAGCTGTTGCAGTCGGGCTATCCACTAAGTAAGGAGAGCGTCTACCGTTTCAGTGACCACGGCTATAACATTCAGGAACAAGGTGTCTATGTCAGTCGCAGTTACTATCAGGATCATGCCAAAGAGTGTCAGCAATTTGCCAAAGCCACCCGTCTGGGGTGGGAGTGGGTAGCCCAGCATCCTGAAGAGGCTCTGGAGATTGTGATGAAATATGTGCGTAGCGACCATTCTGCCACGAATCTCACCTTGCAGCGTCGTATGTTGCAAGAGGTGCTGAACCTGCAAATCGATGCCGATAGTAAGAAGCGCGACTTCCGTGTGCGTCGTGATATGGTGGAGAAAGCCAATAAACTCATGTTGGCGTGTGGCCTGCTGAAACATTCCGTAACTTTTGAAGAACTCACTATACCATGAAGAGCCTGAAAGACTACCGCCGATCGTTATCAGCCCGTCTCAGTGTGTGGACAGTGCTTGTGGTGACAGCCATCTTTCTGGCAGCCCTTGGTATCATGTTCGCAGAGTCACGCGATCATGTCCGCAAGGATACCTTAGGCAAGGCCCAACAGACACTCGACGGCACCGTGCTCCATATCGATAATACCCTGCGTGCTGTGGAGGTGGCTGCCAACAATATGCTGCGCGTCATCGAGAGCAATCTCGATAAGCCTGATAAGATGTTTGACTACAGCCGTCAGGTCTTGGAGACCAATCCCGAACTCAGCGGTTGTAGCATCTCTTTCGAACCGTTCTATTATAAGGAGAAGGGCGAATATTTCTCCGCCTATTCCTATAATAATGGTGACAGTATAGAGACGGAGAATGAGGGTGCCGATTATTACCAGTATCACACCATGGACTGGTATCTCATCCCCAAGCTCCTCAACCGTCCTTACTGGATAGAACCATTCCAGGAAGACGACGACTGGGGCATCGTTGTGCAGGATGTCTTCTCGTCGTATAGTCAGCCCATCCACGATAAGGCGGGCAAGGTGGTAGGCACCTTTTCCGTAGACATCCCCCTCGACTGGTTCTCCGACACCGTCTCCGCCACCAGACCTTTCCCCAACTCCTATACCATCCTTCTGGGAAAGGGTGGCACCTATCTCGTTCATCCCGACAGCACCCGACAGTTCTACGAGACCATTTTCACCATTTCGCTCCAGGAGTCTGACTCCGCCATCGAGAGCTTGGGCCGCGCGATGATTGCCGGTGAGAGTGGCTATCGCCAGATGACCTATCATGGCGAACTCTTGCATGTGTTCTATAAACCCTTCAAGAACACCGGATGGAGTGTGGCCGTGATCTGTCCGGAGAGTGATGTCTTTGCCGCCTTCAATCAGTTGCGGCGCACCGTCCGACTGGTTACCGCCATCGGACTGCTCCTGCTGTTGCTGAGCACCTGGTTTATCGTCTCCCGCAGCGTCCGACCTCTGCAGAAGCTCGTCGACTCTACCCATCAGATGACGCAGCATGAGTTTACGGGTGAGATACCTGACAGTACCCGCGAGGACGAGATAGGACGATTGCAACGCCGTTTCAAGGCCCTGCAACAGTCACTGAGCAAGTATGTTGGTAAGGTGCGCCAGCAGTCGGCGGTGCTTGAGGCGCGACGTGCCGAACTCCAGGAGGCCTACGACCATGCGAAGGCGGAGGAGCATGTGCGCAATGCCGTGCTTCATCAGATGACTGCCGACATGTCTGCTCCTGTGGCGGATATCACCGCCGTCTCACGCACCATCTGCGAGGAATATCAGGAAATGACCGATGACTATATGGATGCCATGGTTGATAAGATTGAAAAGGATGCCAATCAGGTGGGCGAGATGTTGAACCAGTTATTAAGAGAGGCCACATGAACATCATCGCCCGACATATACGCCGTTCGTTTGCGCTACGACTCAGTCTGATGATCGTAGCCATCGCCACCGTGGTGTTCATCGTCGCTATTGGCGAACTCTTCCACCGCTCACGAACCGCCACCCGCGAGGCTGCTATTGCACAGGCTTCACAGGTGCTCAACAATGTCACGCAGCACATCACCGCCCAACTCAACGAGGTGGAGGTGGCCACGCATAACACCGAGTGGCAGGTGTTTGAGAATCTCCAGCCCGACGCCTTGTTGCAGCTCTCCCGTAACATCGTGGAACTGAATCCCCTGCTTGACGGCTGTAGTATCGCCATGGAGCGCAATTTCTTCAAGGACCAGGGGAAATATTTCTCCGCTTATTCGTATCGGTCAGATGAGAATCATATTGAGACCGAGCAAGAGGGCAACGAGAGCTATTTCTATTTTGGCATGGACTGGTACAGTCTCCCCATGATCCTTGGCCGGGCCTGCTGGATTGATCCCTTTGCCGACAGTAACGACATCACAGGCAATAACCGCGGACTCATCGTGTCGTATTGCAAGCCTCTGGAGTTGCCTGATGGCGAACGCATCGGTGTGATCTCTACCGATCTCTCGTTGCGCAAGCTCTCTCAAGAACTTTCTGAAGAACGGCTCTATCCTGAAAGCTACTTCCTTCTCTGCGACAGTCGCGGTAAGATCATCGCTTCCAGCCGAGGCGAGATCAAAGAGGAAGAGATCGACACCAAACACAATCTGGTACTTGACAATCCGCTGCCGCACACAGATTGGAAGGTTACCATCGTCTGTCCCAAGAGTGATATCTTCAGGGGCTACTATCAGCTTATCTACATTGTTATCACTATCGTCATCTTCGGACTACTGTTGTTGTGGACCTTCTGTTATTTCGTCGTCAGGAGTAATGTCGCCCGTCTGCAGATGCTTGCTGCCAAAACCGAGGATATGGCAAACGGACGTTTTGATACCCCCATACCGGAGACGCGCCGCAAGGACGACATCGGACAGTTGCAGAACAGTTTCTCTCAGATGCAGGCCTCGCTGGCCGACTATGTGGCTAATCTGGAACGTATGAAGGCGGAATCAGAGCAGCGTAACGTGGAGTTGGGCGTGGCCAAGGGTAAGGCAGAGGCCTCTGACAAGCGCAAGTCGGCCTTTATCCAGGATATGTCGCATCAGATCCGTACCCCGCTCAACATTATCAGCGGCTTCGCACAGATCCTCCGTGAGAACCATCGTATGATGAGTCAGGAGGAGAGTCTGGAGTTGTCGAGGGATATGCAGCGCAATGGCTACATCATTTCTACTATTATCGACAATTGGTCGATGACCTCTGCCCTTGAAAAAATAAGTGATATTCCCCGTGAGGATCTGGTCACCGCCAATATGCTCTGTCACGAGGCAGTAGGCAATGTGTTGTTCAAACGTCGCGACGATGTGATGGTGAATGTAGAGACTGCCGAGCGCGACATCCGTTTGAAGACCGACAAGAAAAGTGTGATGAAAATCCTGAGTGAACTGCTCTACAATGCTGATAAGTTTACCACAGAGGGTACCATCACCATCGGTTGTCAGCAACTCAACAGCCGTTTCATGGCCTTCTATGTAACTGATACGGGTTGTGGTATCGCTACCGCTGATCAAGAACGTGTGTTCGAACCATTCGTTAAACTCAGTGAGTTTTCCGACGGTCTTGGTCTTGGTCTGCCGCTCTGCCGTCGACTGGCTACACTCCTAAAAGGAGAAATCGTGCTCGACACGTCATACAACGCGGGAGCACGATTCGTCCTGGAATTACCTATTTAATCAGAGTACTCAGAATACTCCGAGTACTCTGAATCTTTATTTCTCCGGCATCATTACGATTGAAGCATGGTTGCCAGCATTGATCATCTGCTTGATGAAGTTCTGCACCTTCTGGTTGGTCACGGCTTTCACCGTCTCCACATAGTTCGTCTGCAGGTCTACACCCTCAGCCGTCCACTCTGTCAATACATTCATCCAGTGACTGTTCTCGCGGTTGTTGTCCTCAGCCTGCTTCAGCAGAATCTCCCTCACCGTGTTCAGGTCGGTGTCACTGATCTTCTCCGAGGCCTCCTGCAGATACTTCAGCATCAGGTCGCGGGCAATCTTCTGTTTGTCGGGATTCGTAGGAGCCTGGGCTGTGAGCATGTAAATGGGCTTGTCGCCATTGATGCTCATTTCACTACGTGCGCCAACATTATAGGCGGCACTCTCCTCTTCACGGATGGTACGGTCGTAGATACGGGTCATAATCTGTGAGGCAAAGCGCATCAGCACCATGTTCTCGAGTGTGTAAGGCAGCTTGTCGTTGAGCCAGATTTCTGTGGTCTGTGCCTGTGGGGTCTCCATCTTACGGGTGAAGTTACACACGGGGTTACCCCTGAAGAACGTACGGACATCCTTTGCCTTGACAGCCTGTCCCTGAGGCATGGCAGCGATATATTGCTCCAGATACTCACGCACCTTCTGCTCGTCGAAGTTGCCGATAATGGTGTAGATAAACTGTCCGCCGTTGCCATACATCTGCTTCAGCATCTGCAGCGTGCGGTCGTAGTCAAACTTCTGGATATCCTCCAGGTTGGGCAACATATACAGCGGATTGCCACTGTTCTGCACGCTGGCCACCGAGTCGCGGTATACCAACTCGTGATTCAGATCCTTTGTCTTCAGCACCAGCTGCATCTGATTCATAAACGATGCCATCGATTTCTCGTCCTTGTTCACGCTGGTCATCGTCAGATAGAACAACTGGAACAGTGTCTCCAGATCCTTTGGGGTCGACTGTCCGGAGATATACTGACGATCCTCAGCCACTCTGATTCCCACCGATGCCACCTTACCGGCGAGGGCCTTGTCAAGTTCTGACTTCAGGAAATTACCCAGACCACTGTACATCACTACGGCATCGATAGCCTGCAGGTTGATCTCGTCTTGTTTGCCAAAGAGCGAATAACCACCCTTGGCCTCTGCCTGCATCATCACCTGGTCGTCCTTGAAGTCGGTCTTCTTCAGAATCACGCGGGCACCGTTTGAGAGCGTCAGCTCCTTATAGCCCAGAGTCTTGTTCTCTGTCTCCTTCACAATCTTTCCCTTCATGGGCATCTGTGAAATCAGCGGCTCCTCCTTCACATTGTCCACCCAGGCGGTGAGCGTTTCTGCGCGTACGGCCTCGGCACCAGCCTTCATGGCGTCGGTTGATACATAGGTCTTACCCTCCTTCTCCTGTTCCATCACGAATGTCACGAGGTTCTTGTCATCGGTGCTAATGATCTGCTGGGCATACTGGTTCACCAGTTCCACGGGCAATTGTCCTGCCAGGGCAGTCATTGTCTGATAGAGCGTCTCCACCGAGGGGATGGGCTCGTTCTCAAGGAAGTGCTCCACATATTCGCTGCACCAAGCGCTGTTCTTACGCTTGTCACGATTGGTGTAGAGTTTCTCCAGACCGCTCAGGTAGTCAGCTTTCGCACGGGCATATTCCGTAGCGGTAAAGCCGAAGTCATGGGCACGCTTGGCCTCACGGTAGATGGCCTGCAGCGTCTCGATGTCTTTACCCTCCTTGGCCACACCGACCAGTTCCAAGGCGTCTTTCGTGCGCGCCATTCCCAGATAGGTGCTGTATGAGGCCTGTCCCTGGACAAACGGACAGTCGGGCTGCTCCGAAATTTCCGAGTAACGGCTGTTCAGCATCGAGCACACCATCGTGTTCAGATACTGCTGCACCAGATAGGCAGCGGTTTTCTTCAACTCGGCGGGCACGGGATCGTGCTTCATCGACATCATCACTATCGGGTATTGCTGCTCCTTGTCCTTCTCAGCCACATAAATGGCCTTTTCGTTGTCGGGCACGGGCTCGTCTACAACCTTCGCAGCATTGGCAGGCACTACAATGTCGCTAAACAATTTCTTGATCAGCGCCTCGGTATAGTCCACGTTGATGTCGCCCACGATGATGATGGCCTGGTTGTCCGGGCGATACCATTTCTTATAATAGGCTATCAACTCCTCGGGCTTGAAATTGTCAATGATTTCCATCTTACCGATTGGCATACGGTAACCGTACTTCGAGCCCTGGAATAGTGTGGGCAGGGCGCGTTCTACCATTCGTTGGCTGGGCGAGTTCCTCATGCGGTACTCGTTGTGTATCACGTCACGCTCTTTCTCTATCTCCTCGGGGGTGGCGGTAACACCGCTACTCCAGTCGCGCAATACCAGCACACACGAGTCAAGGGCACTCTGACGCTCCGTACTCACGTCGGAGATATAATACACTGTACGGTCGATTGAAGTGTAGGCATTCAGACTACGACCGTACTGTACTCCGATCGACTGCAGATACTCGGTCATTGTTCCCGTGGGGAAATGCTCCGAACCATTGAAGGCCATGTGCTCCAGGAAGTGGGCCAGACCCTGCTGCGAGTCATCCTCCTGGATGGAACCTACGCGCTGGGCAATGTAGAAATTAGCCTTCTTCTCAGGCGTGTTGTTGTGACGCAGATAGTACGTCAGACCATTGTCCAGTTTACCAATACGTACACTGTCGTCGACAGGGATTTCGGGCATCTGCATCTGCTGCTGTTGAGCTGATGCTGTCCCGGTGATGAGCAGTACCACTGCTACAAAAAGTTTTCTTAGTTTCATACTTCTATCGTTTGATTGATAATAATTTTCGCCTGCAAAGTTACTCACTTTTTTCCTAACCTCAAGCATTCTTTATGTTATCTTTAGGTTAAAAGCGTAAAATAGCCGCCTTGCACAAGTGACAAGACGGCCGGGGAAATGTATATACGAGAGAGTTTTATGGTAATCATTTTACTGCTGTGCGAGCAGACGATTGTCCAGAGGTTCCATCACTATCATGCTGCTGGTCAGGAACATGTTGTCTTTCGCCTCGTTCATCTTATAGGTCTTCACTGTGGTCAGGTTGGGAGCTGCCGAACGATAGAGAGTCACCTCCTGGGGCAGTTCGTACTGCTGTTTCTCAGCATTCCAATGTCTGACTTCCACGTTGTAGCCGTTCTTATAGTATTTATAGGTGAGGCAGCTGTTCTTCACCCAATCTTTCTTGGCCTCGTCCCAACTCAGCATCTCCTTGCTGGTCAGACGGCCCTGCTCGTCGTATTCGTAGCAGTACTCCACTTTCTGCTCCATCTGCTGGTTGTCGTTGCGCTCATAGACCTCAATCTTGTTGACTCTGCCGTCCTCGATGTCGCCGTTGTACATAAAGTTGGCGTCGTTGCTGTTAACTGCGTTGAAGTACATTGTCAGTACTGTTGCTGCTGTGATGATTGCTTCCATAACTCTTATTTTTTTTTGTTGTTAATAATTTCTTTTTGTCCTTTTGACGCTGCAAAGTTACGATTAACTACAAAAACTTTAAGTTATTTGAATGTTATCATTAGGTTAAATGTTTTCGGCTCACTAAAATCGCCTCGATTAACCTTAATTATATATAGAATAAGGTGTAATTTTGCAGACTTGCGACAAATCGGAAAGGTCTTCCCCTGATTTGTCGCAATTTTAGGGGTGTTGTCGCAATAGGATGGACAAAAAACGGACGTGTTTTGCCGATTTGTCCAAAAAAAGGTCGTTTGTCCATATAACTGAGGGCGAAAGAATGAAAAAAGTTTGGAAACAGCCGAAAAATGCTCTTATCTTTGCATCGTCAAAAGTCGAAAACGGACTCAATAAACTCCAAACAACGACGATGACAGAATAAACAGGATTAAATAACTTTTAAAGAATAACGATTATGAAGACAATGAATTATTTGGTAAACAAGATGCTGATGGGCGTCGTTACCGTAGGAACCTTTGCTTTTGTATTCACAGCATGTAGTGATAATGATATCATTGACGATAAGAATCCCGTTGCCGATGACAAGCAGTCGGCCCGTCAGGAACTGTTGGAGCCGCTGGCCCTGAATTTCTTCGACTTTGACCATACGAACGATGTACAGATCATGAATGCCGACACCACGATGATCAGTGTGAGCAAGGCCTATGCTGAGAAGATGGGCATCCACTCGTTTGTGAATCATCCCACCGGTGTGTGGCAGGGACAGAACCAGCGCCCGTTCCACGTGAGAGCCACGAGCGAGAAGGACAATGGCGATCGCATCGAATTGAAGGTGGTAAAGGTAGGTATCGGTGAGTTCTTGGTAGGCAAGAGCATAGGCCTCGACACCCGTATGTATATCAATGAGAATGCGGCTGTCACCCGTGGTGCCAACGGCGATCTTTCGTCGCGCTATACCGATGAAGAGAACTTTATTCATCCGCTGGGCGTGCGAGTGATCTATCGTGACTGTGAGCCTAACGGGTTGACACGTGGTATGGACGGCTACGATAGTGAGTATTTCACCGCCGAGCAGCTGTTGGGTATGGACGATACTCGTGGTCTGTGGAGTTGGATCAAGAAGGCCGCCAATACAGTAAAGGATGCTGCCACCGGTGCTTGGAGTGGACATTACTTCACTATCGACAAGAAGGGTAACATCATAAATATCGAGACTGAGATCAAGGCCGATCCGAAGTTTGGTTCTGAAGGTGACACACTGAATGTACATATCAAGGCTCCCGCAGCGCTGAATCTGAACTATAAGTTCTACCTCGACGTGGATCGCGACTATGCTGTAGTGCCCATCCTGAATAAGTTCGATGCTGGTGTCGACGGTCGCTTTACCTTCAAGCCTCAGATTACCATCGGCTTCGATAAGAAGAAGAAACTCGCTGAGGTCAAGAAAGAAATCTGGAACTTCACCGCATTCTCATTCACATTCGCTATCGGTCCTGTGCCGTTCTGGGTGGACGTCAATCCAAGTATGTACATGAAGTTTGATGCCGATGTGAAGGGTTCGTTCTACGGAGGTGTGAAGTATGAGTACGACCGCACTTTCAAGGGTGGCGTGAGATATCAGAAGGAATGGCAGGCTTACGGTGAAACCGAGGAAGTGACCAACAAGCTGACCTTTATCACCCCCACCACATCTTTCAAGGCAGAAGCCGGTATAGGACTCTTCCTGGGTGTAGACCTCATCATCGACAAGGTGGCTGGTCCAAAGATCGCCATCGGTCCGAAAATCTCGACAGAGGCTGAATTGCAGATTGCGCCGTTGGAGGACAAGCCCATCAAGTTCAACGCAGACGTGAAAGCGGGTGTGTATGCCGATATGGGTGCGAAGCTGAAGCTCTGGAAGTTTGATATCGCCGACTGGAATACTTCGATAAAACTCGTGCCTGAGAAGACGCTTTGGGAGTATGCATACCCGAAGGATAAGAAGTCGGATGACCCAGTAGCCAAAGTGCTCGACGCAGCCTCGGAGGCTATCGTAAGCGCTCGCAACACGACGAAGGATGCACTCTTAGGAAACAAGTAAGAAAATGTGCTCTGAGAAAAAAGACTCCCCACAAGGGGAGTTTTTTTGTGATATATTTGGTAGTTCGCCCGAATTGCACTATCTTTGTGGGCGCTTATGCAAAAGAATAGGTATAGGGACGTGTCGATGGTGAGTGCAGTGGCAGTGCTGCTGTTGCTGGCGGTGTATATGGTGATGACCTATCGTTCGGTGACGAAGGACATCGCGGAGCGGGCTGGTGCACAATTGACATGGGCATTGCAACTCACCGATAGCGGCGCGGAGTTGTCGCTGGACACACTGGCGATGCGGGTCGACTCGCTGTTGGGTGTAGCGGGGCTCAACCGTGATGTCACCCTCCAGGAATTGGAAGGGACAATGGACAATGGACAATGGATAATGGATAAGGTTGTGCGAGAGAATAACGGGAGAAGCTCGAGCTGGTCGCTGATGACGAAGCCGGTGAAGATCGACGGGAAACGCGCGGTCAGACTGGCACTGAATAATCCCTATCCGGAACTAGCGCGGCGGCTGAGTCCGCTGTTTCTGATCAGCGCTATCATTCTGGGCTTCTTCGCCCTCATCATCATCCAACTGTTGCGGTTTATCACCGAACAGGAACAGATAGCGGAACTGCGTAACGACTTCTCGTATGCGATGGTGCATGACATGAAGTCACCTTTGAGTTCGATCATCATGGGAGCACACTTCCTGCACAGCGGTAAGGTGGACGACAAGCCGCAGATCAAGGAAAAATACTACACAATCATCGAAGACGAGGCAGAACATCTGCTGGCGCTGGTGAACAAGTTGCTGACGATCTCGAAACTGGAAAATAAGAAATTGATCCTGAATAAGTGGGACATCTATATCGAACCGATCATCAACGATCTGGTGGAAAAGGCGAAGGCGAAAGCTACGAAACCCATCGAGATCACCACCCGTCTGGAAGTGAAGAATCTGCTGGCCGATGAGCAGTATCTGACCGAGGCCATCGCTAACCTGATAGACAATGCGGTGAAGTATTCGAAGGACGAGATCAGGATAGAGATCAAGACGTGGGATACCGACAAACATGTGCTGCTGAAGGTGCGCGACAACGGTATCGGCATGACAAAGGAGGAGCAGCAGGTGATATTCGACAAGTTCGGACGGGCGGCCATCCATGAGAAAAACCGTAAGGGCGGTGTCAGCGGGTTCGGACTCGGTCTGAACTACGTGGATCAGGTAATGCGGGCGCACGGGGGAAAAGTCACCGTTGCAAGCGAGAAAGACAAGTTCTCGGAATTTACATTATATATACCAAAGATATGATCAAGTTATTATTGGTGGAAGACGATGCGTCGTTGGCCTATATCGAGAAGACAGGCCTGGAGGATATAATTGGCGGTTATGAGGTGACCACCGCTGCCAACGGTAAGGAAGGTGTGAAGGCCTGGGAGGAGACACACCCTGATGTGATCATTTCCGACATCGACATGCCGGTGATGAACGGTTTCGAGATGGTGGAACGTATCCGTGAGACCGACCAGACGGTAATCATCATCTTCACCTCGGCACTCACGTCACCCAATGATGTGAAGGCGGGTTATCGCCTCGGAATCAACAACTATGTGAAGAAACCCTTTGTGCCCGAAGAACTCGATGCACATATCCAGGCGCTGATGAAGATGCGGGGTGGGGCGAAGACGCAGAAGGAGGTAAGCCACTATAAACTGGGCAAATATACGCTCGATGCCGACCATGCCACACTGCGCAACGATGATACCGGTGCCTCGCAGACAATGACGCAGCGTGAGGCACAGATACTGGCCATCCTCGCCGATAATAAAAATAATGTGGTGCGACGGGAAGCGATCCTCAGTCGTTTCTGGAATACGGAGGATGACTATTTCGCCTCAAGAAGTCTTGATGTGTTTGTTAATAAACTCAGGAAACTGCTTGCCGATGAACCCCGTATCACGCTGAAGACTGTGCGTGGTATCGGACTGCAACTTATCGTCAGTCAATAGGTTTATACGGTTCCATCGTCTGGAGGGCAATGACGGCGCCGGGAACGAAGAGGGCGGCGGCAATGAAGAAAAACCACCCGGGAAGACTCGTATCGATGAGCAGGATGATGATCAGCCAATAGAAGAAGTCGCCGATGATGATGGGAATGACACTACGGCAATAGTCGTAGAGATACCCCTGGAACATCACCGCCATCGCAGCAGGAATGGCTAAGACGGGGGAGCTGAAACATGCCGATAACAGACCGATGATGAGGCCGAATACCGGGACGATGATCTCCGGACGGTGTTTCCACTCAAGCAGCTCACGCATAATACCGCCGAAGATGACCAAATCGGCCGTGGCCTCGACGAACGTCATGCCGATCAATGAGAGAACGGGGTGCTGTGACATCCATGTATATGACTCACGCAAGGCTTCGTCGTTGCTGAAGAAGGGATCGGAGATGGTGCAGTAGAGCAATCCCAGACCGTACATAGCCATACCGGCGTTGCCGATGACTATTCCGCGTTTCTTCCCCTTAGGGATGCGGCCCATGGTGTAGCTGGCAAAGCGCATGCGGAGGAATACGATTTGCAGAACGAGACAAGCGATGCAGAGGATGATCATGCCGAGAGCGAAGTAGATGCTGGAGGGATTGGTCTGGGCAAGGATGCCGTTGTGAAGGGCTTCAAAGAAGTTGCCGGCAAAGCCAATAAAGGCCCCGCAGACAAACATCACAACCAGGACAATTCCCAGCGAGAGTAACAGATACATTAACGCTTTTCTCATCTCGGGTGCAAAGGTACGCATTTTTCACGGAAAGACCCACAAAAAGAATGTTATCTTTAGGTTAAAACAACGGATTACACGGATTCCACGGATTGAAGCTTCGCATGGTTGTCTGCATTAGAATCCGTAAAATCCGTGTAATCCGTTGTTTATATTAGGGTTAGTTGATCAGGAAGATCTTCGTCTTGCCTTTGAAGGTGGCCTTGATGGTAGCGCGGCCCTCAACAATGGGACTGATATCGAACTTCACGCCGTTGGGCGCATCCGATGTCGCCTTCAGCTTCGAACCGGCATCGAGCGGCGCATAGAGCTGATAGCGGATCTGGTCGGGATAGCCGTTCTGGTTGGTGAAACGGATAGGCGTTGAAGGAATCGTCAGCGGTTTGCCGTCGACGGTGATTGTTACCTTCGGTACCATGGGAACCGGATGGGCGTCAGTTTTCGAGAAGCCGATGCCGTGGAGGTCGAAGAGACCCTGCGGACGCTGCGGACCCTGCGGTCCACGACGGCCCCACTGGCCCTGTGGCTGCTGAGGCTGCTGTACTTCCGGACCTTCTACCACGAGATAGATAGCGTGCTTGCCAGTGAGTCCCTCAACGGCGGGCACTAATTTGGAAATCGTAAGTGCCTGATTGGCGGGGAATTTGTCGTCGAAAACGAATACGCCAATCTCCTCACCCTTCCAAGGATCATCGAGCTTGACGTGAATCTTGAAGGCGCCCTTGCCGCTGCTGGTCAAGTTCAGGTAAAGATGCGGGTTGTCGCCCTTCTTGATACCTTCGAAAGCCTTACAACCCTTGGTGTCCTGAGCCAGACCGCCAAAGCCGAAGTACTTGAAACCGATGATGCCGCCGTTCTTGATGCCGGCGAGGTCCATCGAGTTGTTCCACACGTCGTGGTTGTCCTGCATCCAGTCGTTAGAGCCAGGACCATTGACGAAGCAGGCATAGCCGGCACTATAGTAATTGTAAGGCGGCAGACCGAAGATCTGGAAACCCTCACTGGTCACCTCGGCACCCGTATACTCGTTGCCGTCGGCAGCCTTCGCCGTCCAGACATTATCCTTGGCATAGGGATCGTAACCCGTAATCTTCACCACGCCACCCTTGGCTACGGGCTTCTTGTCCCAGGTGATCTTCACCGGTGCCACCATCGACTGACGGGCATTGCCGAAACCGCGTGGCGGACGGTGATAGAACACATACCACTGACCGTTGATCTCCTGCAGCGAGCCGTGGGTGTTATGACCGAAGTTGGTGGTGATGAGTTTGCCGCCATCCTCGCCCAGCACGACACCGCGGGAGTCTACCAAGACGCCGCCGGAGCGCCAAGGACCGAGGGGAGAGTCGCCGAAAGCATAGCGCAGGGCGGAGTTGGTATTGCCCAATCCGTACTCCTTGCCGCTGTAGCCGGAGAACACCATCACGTATTTATTACCTACCTGACGGATGGAGCTGGCCTCGAAGAAGTTGAAGTCGAGCGGGTTCTGTCCGGCATAGAGGGCTTTGTATTCGCTGCCGGCTCTGTCAAGCAGACGGCCGTCGGCACTGCTGGCAGGAATGAAGGGGTCGATGGGCTCCGTACCCTCGCGCTTCGAGTACATGGTTTTCTGATCGAGCTCAACAGCAGTAGAATGCTGGAAACCGTAGAACACGTATGCACGGTAGCCGATGTCGTAGTCCTTATCCTTCTTGTCGGTGATGTTCTCGATAAACACCGAGGGGTCGAAGTCTATCAGCGAGCCGGGGAGGCACTGGCGACCATCTTCCGTGAGGTTGATGGGGGTGAAGGGGCCATCGGGACGGTCACCCTTACATACCATCGGTGTACGACGCCAGCCACGACTGTGGGGATAGAGATAGTAGGTTTTCTTGCCGGTGGCTCTGTCCTTCACTTCCACAAGGTCGGGGGCATACATCGTGTCCCACTGTCCGTCGACAAACCAAGTGAAGATAGGGCCTTCATCGCGCCACTGACTCAGATCCTCCACAGGAGCTGACCACATACGGATGTCAGGACCGCAATAGGCGGAGTAGTTCACGTCGTGCGAGCCGATGATGTAAGCGCGGAGTTTGCCGGGATGGTCGGGATCCTCAAATACGCGGGGTTCGCCATCGGGCACATGCTCCCACAGAGGGAGATAGGGGTTCTGAGCGTTGACAGCCCATGCTGTACACGCCAGGAAACAGAAAAATAGTAGTCTTTTCATCATTAATAAAGTTTGAGTTGATAACTATTTGTTCGCAAATATAGAAAAAAACTTTGAACTATGAACTATGAATTATGAACTTTTTATTACCTTTGCAACATAAACTAATAAAAGTGATACAAATATGAAATTCTTCCGCCTATTATTCTTCACTCTTCACTCTTCACTCTTCACTCTCTGCGCTTCTGCTGCTGATTACAATATCGTGAATTACGGGGCCAAATCAGACACTACGGTGCTGAGCACAGCGGCGATTCAAAAAGCTATCGACGACTGTTCGAAAGCAGGCGGTGGACGGGTCATGGTGCCGGCAGGACAATATAAGATAGGTACGATTATCTTGAAATCGGATGTGCATCTGTTTTTGGAACAGGGCGCCACGCTCTATGGCAGCACAGACCTGAAGGATTATAAGCCGATGAAGTCGGACTATGTCTCGCTGCGCACACAGACCAATACCATCCAACTGATCTATGCCGACAAGGTGAAGAACGTGGTGATCGATGGCTATGGCACCATCGACGGACGGGGCAGAGCTTTTAAAAAGCTGTCGTGGAATGACGAAGGCATCACCCGGCCCCATCTGTTGCGATTCATCCAGGGCGAGGATATCACCGTGAGAAATATTACCTTGAAGAACAGCGGTTGCTGGATGCAGCATTATCTGGCTTGCGATCGATTGAAGATAGAGGGTATCAAGGTGCAAAACCGTAATAACTATAACAACGACGCCCTCGATTTGGATGGCTGTCACGATGTGATTGTGCAGGGGATGATAGCAGATAGCGACGACGATGCTATCACGCTGAAAAGCACCTCGCCCCGACTTTGTGAGAACATCCGCATCTCAGACTGTGTGGTGTCGAGTCATTGCAATGCCGTGAAATTGGGTACGGAGACTAATGGTGGTTTCCGCAATATCAATATCTCTGGTATTGTGGTCAAGCCGAGCAGCGACCAGTCAAGTCAATTCTTTGGTGCCCCGTCGAAAATAGGCACGTCGGCTCTCTCATTGGAGATTGTCGATGGGGGCGTGATGGAGAATGTGAACGTGTCTGACTTCACCGTCGAGGGCACGGAATCGCCCATTTTCATCCGTCTGGGTAATCGCGGACGCGGCTACAAACTGAGAAATGCCGGCACGGGATTGAGCGGTAACGGCAATGAAGACACGATTATCGAACTCATTCCCATCGACCATGTGGGCACAATCGATGGCATTCACCTTGATAATTTCCAGATTCGCAATGCAGGTCCGGTGGGCTGTTCGATCACAGGTCTGCCCGGTCATCCGGTAAAGAATATCTGGCTTTCGAATATCACACTCCGTCACAAGGGTGGGGTGAATGCTACGGACCTCGCAGCTATCAACGACTCCATCAGGAATGAGAAAGAAAAGGCTTATCCCGAGGCGACGATGTGGGGTCGTCTGCCCGCGAAGGGTTTCTATGTGCGTCACGCGCGTAACGTACATTTTAATAATGTTTATGTAGAGACGACTGAGGCCGATGTGCGACCTGATATCGTAAAGACAGATTCCGAAGGCTGGGGCGATCAGGGCGATGGTACCTATCGCAACCCTGTGCTGAATGCCGACTTCTCCGATCCTGACGTCATCCGCGTAGGCTCGAAATATTATATGGTAGCGTCCGATTTCCATTTCCTGGGCATGCAGGTGTTGGAGTCGGAGGATATGGTGAATTGGCATTATATCAGTCAGATCTACCGTCGTTTCGATGAGCCGGGCTGGGATAGCAACCAACACTATGCTGGTGGCTCGTGGGCACCTGCCATCCGTTATCACGACGGCCTTTACTATGTGTATTTCTGCACGCCTGAGGAGGGGCTCTATATGAGTACAGCGAAGGATCCACATGGTCCCTGGGCACCCTTGCATCTGGTAAAGCGCGTGCCGAAATGGGAAGACCCGTGTCCGTTTTGGGATGACGACGGACAGGCGTATTTAGGGCGCAGCAAACATGGTGCAGGGCCGATTATCGTGCATAAGATGTCGCCCGACGGCAAGCAGTTGCTCGATGAAGGTGTGACGGTGTATGAAGGGCCTGTGGCGGAAGGAACGAAGTTCCTGAAGCGCAATGGCTGGTATTACCTGATCATCCCGGAGGGCGGTGTCGGACAAGGCTGGCAGACAGTGCTGCGTTCACGCAACATCTATGGCCCTTATGAGCGCCGCATTGTACTGGAAAAAGGCTCGACGAAGGTAAACGGTCCGCATCAAGGCGCTTTGGTGGACACACCCGATGGTAGCTGGTGGTTCTATCATTTCCAGGAGACACCCGTCTTGGGGCGCGTGGTTCATCTGCAGCCCGCCCGCTGGCAGGACGATTGGCCCCTGATGGGTGTCGACTACGATGGCAACGTTGTCGGGGAACCCGTGGCCCTCTGGCAGAAGCCGATAGTCTCTGGCAAAACCGGCCTGCTGCAGACCGACGACGACTTCGAGGGCTCCCTGGGCTTGCAATGGCAGTGGAACCACAATCCTGTGGATACGCATTGGACGCTCACGGAACGCAAGGGCTGGCTGACGCTGAAGGCGATGCCTGCGGATAGTCTGAAGCTGGCGCGGAACATGCTCACGCAGAAGGTCATCGGCTATCAGAGCGAGAGCACCACATTAGTGACGGCCTCCGGTAGCAGCTATGCTGGATTGTTCTGCTCTGGCAAGCAGTTTCGCGGCATCGGTCTCTGCAAGGAGGGCGTGTTTATCGAGGCGCATGGTCAGCGGCAGATCGTAAGGCAGGGAAAGTTCGCAAAACTGTGGCTGCGCATCACCAACGACTGCATAGAAAATCGCCATCAGTTCTATTACAGCACCGATGGCGAGCATTATGAGCCTGCGGGCGAGGCGTTCCCCATGCGGGCAGGCTATTGGAAGGGTATCCGCGTAGGCCTATTCTGCTACGGCCTCAGCGGCAAGGCGGCTTTCGATTTCTTTGAGCAGCGCGTCGCCCCTTAAGTCGCGGGCCACAATCTTACCGTGGTCATCGATGAGCACATTGGCGGGAATCGACTGGATGCCGTAGATCTGGGCGCCCGCACAGTCCCAGCCTTTCAGGTCGCTCATCTGCGGCCATTTCTGACCGGTCTGTTCGATGGCTGCCAACCAGCTGGCCTTGTCCTTGTCGAGCGACACGCCCACAATCTCCAGACCCTTGTCGTGAAAGCGTTCATAGGCCTTTACCACGTTGGGCAGCTCTCTGATGCAGGGGCCACACCATGAAGCCCAGAAGTCGATAAGCACGAGTTTGTTCTGACCTACATAGTCACGCACCCATACCGTCTGACCTTGAGGACCAGGCAGGCCGAGGTCGACAAACTTGCTGTTGATGCCTGTCGCAGCCGCCAAGTCTATTTCCTCGTTCGTCTCTGAGTCAAAGACCTTTATCTTCTGTTTGCTGTCAGTGACCTTTACCTTCTGGTTGCAACTTGTCGTCAGCAACAGACAAGCTGCAAGCGCCAAAAATCCCGTTCTCATTGTCTTTTTTCCCATTTTTCTTATTTTTGAATAAATTTTTCACTATTCATTATTCACTATTCACTTCTTTTTTGTACCTTTGACTTCGTCTAAAGTACTTCCGCTCGAAAAAACTCAAATAATATTTGGTTTTTTGCTCGCTTATTCGTACCTTTGCAGCATCTAAACGATAGGCCCTGATAGTTAAATGGATATAACAAGGCTCTCCTAAAGCTTAGTTCCGAGTTCGATTCTCGGTCGGGGTACACTTCTAACCGGCTGCAAAGATAATAAAAAAATATAGGAAATAAAAACATTTCGTTCACTTTCTAAAAGTCTCACCTACCGAATCATGTTGGGCACACCCTCTCACATAAAGAAAGCTTCCCACACCGGGAAGCTTTTCTTGTTTAGAAGGGTCCGTAACCCATGCAACTCGTGGTCGTGATGGCCGTCAGGAAGGCCGTGAGAGCGGCTACTACAACCTTCACCGCAATCTCAATAACTCGCTTCTTCATAGTTCCTGCCGATACTATTGACTATTCACTAGACTTGCGCGCAGCGCTAGTCTTTGTCGAGGCCTTCGCCACCATCGCCGCCTTCACCGCTGACACCCGTGCTGATTACGAGGGCAGAAGCCTGTCCGGGCATAGCGAAGCTACCGGTATAGACACCATTGTCCTCAGTCAGTTCGATAGCAGAACCGTTAATGGTTGCGGTAGGCACCTGACCCTCAGCGGGCGTGATGCTCAGCTCAATCTCATCGTCCTCGTTGAGGCTTGCACCAGAGGTTACAGCGTTACCGTCATGGGTGACGGTTGCACTACCGCTACCGCTCGTTGCGATGGTCAGCGCATAGCCGCTCTGCTGGTTCTGATTGCCCTGCTCACCCTGCTGACTGCCCTGATCACCGCTCTGAGAGCTGCCGTTCTCGCTACCACCGTTCTCGTTGTTCTGGTTCTCATCACCCTCGTTGTCCTCAACGGTTCCTGCATCAGCAGAGGTCACACGCTTCACAACGTCGCCGTTGCGGTCGTAACAGGTAATCTGGATGGCGGTATTGGCCAGTTCACCCTTCAGATCCTGAGTAGGGGTGAAGATAATGCGGCGGGTGCTGATCAGCGAGGTCTTCACATCCTCCACCTTTGCCACACTCTTGGCGCGCAGGCCGAAGCGCATGCTACCCAGTCCGGGCAGAGCCACACTGTGTCCCTCGGTTGCCCAAGCCTTAATTACCTCACCGGCTGCATCCCAGCAGGCCTTCATCACACCCTGACTCACACCCGAGCGCAGAGCTGCCTCGCGAATTACCTTCGCCTGGTTCAGTGCGATGTACAGATCGGGCTGCATCACATAGCGCCATACACCGGGGTTGTTCTCATCCTTCGTGAACTTAATCTTACGTTCAACTGCTTTTACTTTCAATGCCATAAATAATTCCTTTCTTTTAATGGTTAATAAATTGATTATTAATAAATTGTTAATTAATTTTACTTTGTCGCCGAATTACTCCGTTTTTGGCTTTGCCTAGGAAACAGGTGCCTCGCGCGCAGACAATTTTTGTTGCTCAGGCAGGCCGCCGCTCGACATCCCTTTTTAGGGTGGCGCTTGCTACCGAAGGGACGCAAGAAATTTCGTCTTTTTTCTTTGACGCTACAAAGGTACGAATCTTTCATTGCGGTTCACGAATAAATCACAAAATATATTCGTTTTTCTGTGTCTTTCTTTTCCTGAATTGGTTGACAACAATTTTGCGCAGTTGTTGCAGTGTTGCAGTTCTCTTAAACCTATCTCCATACCCTAAAAATACTTCTATATTTATATATAAATATAGAGTTAATTTTTTGACTTTCATACAACCTATTTTGGAACTGCAACACTGCAACAAGTGCAACAGCGAGCAGGAACAGTTTTTCACCTGAAAATTTGGAAGTATCGAGAAAAGTTCCTATATTTGCACACGAAAGAAATAGTTATAAGGTAAACAGATGAAGTCGCAGACAGAAATACTAAACTTATTGAGGCGTTACAAACCAACGGCTCAGAAGAAGTATGGCCTGACGAGAATCGGCATCTTCGGCTCAGTGGCTCGTGTCACGACAGGGTCAGGACATTTTGTGACAGTCACAAAGTATCCTGACCCCGATGTGACATAAATATATGCATGCAATGATATGGGCTCGATATTCATCATAGAAGGTATTCTAATATACATATATGCCTTTGACCACAATCCTCCTCATTTACATGTTCGATGTGGTGATGGAGAATTTACGATAACTATCAAAGATAGGATTGTTGAAGGAAAGGCCAAAGCCAAATCCATTCAAGTGGTAAATCAATTTATTGATGACCATGAGAAAGAAATAATGGAAATATGGGAAAAGGCCCAGAGAGGTGAGAAAATAGAAAAGATAAGGAGGTAAAAGATATGCTGAAAGTAACTGATGTGGAATATATGGGTGACTATTCACTCGTTTGCTGGTTTAACAACGGAGAGAAGAAATTCGTTGATTTGGAGCCGTTGCTGAAATACCCGATGTTTGAGGAACTTAGAGACAAAGATCAGTTCAAGCAATTTGGCCTTGATGGAACTCTCTTCTGGGCTAATGGAGCTGATATCGCGCCAGAATATCTCTTGGAAAATGGACGTGAATGGCCTCCAACAATGGCAGCAGAGCCAACACCCACCAGATAAGGGATTGACAGAGTGTGAAGATATAACAAAAGAACCGTCCCTCCGTTATATGGGGGAAATCCCTAAACGACGATAGGGGTTCCCCTATTTCTGTCTTTTGGTCGATGATTTTACCTGTAACGCCAAGATTGTTTGGTACTTACGAGTATTTTCCATATCTTTGCAACATCCATCAACTAATCAACAATCAGTATGAAGCGAACAGCCCTTTTTATCGCCGTCTTCCTTGCCGCCTTGACGGTTGTGGCTCAAGACAAACTCATGCGCATCAGCGCCGACCAACTCGAATCCCGTAAGGAAGTCCCCCATCTGGCCTTCCATTCCAAGGAAATCTCCCGCCTGCTCATCCCCGAACATGCTGAGTTCGGCATGATTGTCGTCCCTTCAAATGGTCGTGAGAGAGTACTGTCCTACGATTCCGTCGCCCATCAGCTGATCATCATGTCGGCAGCGGAAAATATTTGGCATGAGTTGTACAAGCCTGTCGAAGAGAACGACCTGAGCCGCTACAAGGCGCCCGAGGTCAAGACCTGGGCCGTCAAGATCAGCGAGCTACAGGCCCGGAAGCTGCGGACCCTTTGGCATCACGTCGTCAGCACCGCAGAAGACAGGCCGGACAATATGCTCGACGGTGTCACCTGGACATTTTTCCTAGGCGACCAACAAGCCAAAGCACGACGCAACTACAACCCGATGGTGCGCTTCACCCAAGAAATTGAGGAAGCCGTCGGCCAGGGAAGCCAATACCGGATAGAGTTTCTCATTGACTTCGCCCTCGACAAGACCATCGAGCGCATGGATCGTCTGCCGGCAGAAAATGATCCCGTTCTTCTCAGTCGGTGCCGCGTGGTGGATACGCTCGTGATTGCCAACGGTGAGATCATGCCCAGCAGCCTCTATCAGGGGTTCAAGATTCCGAGGGAATACTTCTATCAGCGGCGGCAGATGGTCTTCAGCCAGGATAGATATTTCCGGAATCCGCTGATGCAGCGCGATTATGCTGAGAACTACGGCATCATTGCCCGGGAGATAATCTGTGATTATACCACCGTGCCGGATACGCTCACAGATGCTTACCTAGAGCTGCACCCAGACAAGAAGAAGGACTTGCGTCGCATAGAGGGATTTGTCAAAGACGAGAAGGGTCAGCCCTTGCCTCATGCCTGGGCCAGCATCAGCGGATGGAGTGGTGGCGCACCTACTGACGACAAGGGTCATTTCGTATTCTGGACACCGCATAAGGATAATACCCTTGATGTCTATTGCGATGATTATCATCCAGCCCTTAAAGTAGAGATTGACACCCAGCCCATCTCCATCAGCCTCAAACATCACTGATATCAATAGGCAGTCATACGAAAAAATCCGTGTAACAGCGGGACGGTTCTTTTGTTACAACAATTGACCGCGGGGACAGGTCCCGTGAGTCGTAGTAGTCAAATCATCCGTCTATTTGTATAGGCGGATTTTTTGTGGCTGAGATGAAACATTTTCTGATTTTGCATCCTATATTTATAAAAAAGGTGTATCTTTGCAGATTGAAAAATAAATCGTAGATATTGAGACTCATGACACAGAGAAAGACGGCCAGGGAGATGCTGGCATGGATTGAGAAAAAGTTCTTCAAGGGAGCCGGCCTCGCAAAGGCTAGCCGGTTGGAGGGTGACGAGCGCAGAGCATACAAGCTTGCGCAGGTAGAAAGGTTGCTGACGGAGAGACATGGATATCCGATGATGGCGCTGTACCTATCCGACCAGTTCTGGACGGCTGACGAGGGCAGGGTGCCGATGCCCTGGGAGCATACCACCCCGATACCCAAGCCAGGCTATCTCACCACCCCGCTGTTGTCGTTGGAGGAACAGCAGACGCTGACGGATAAAGAAATGAGCCGTCTGCGTCTGATACTGGAAATAGCAGGTCTCTGCCACGATCTGGGTCTTCACTTCACGTTCGACCTAAGGGAGGCCTTCGGCATCAAGAATGACTTCTGGGTATCGAACAAGCAGTTGGTGGAGTGGCTCACTACTACGACGTATGAACAGATTGCGATGCACACAGCGTACATCATGAGGAAATTCGCCATCGGTGTGTTTGAATACGGTCATTACCAACCCGCTCAAGATGCGATGGCCGAACTATTCTCGTCGGAGTACCACGAACTGGTACGCGAACCGAACCATGCGGAGATGCCCCCTCGTGGCTATGTGAAGACTATCCTTGACGAGCTGCTTCGGATAGAACGGCATTGGCAGAGGGGACGCAGGCTGAAATTGGATCCCGAACTGGTGATTCTGCACGATGAGATCTACGGTGTGGTGCCTCGCCAGTTTGACAAGGGGGTGTTGGAAGCCGCTCAGGCGCTCTACGATTATATGGACAAGGAATTGTACGGACGGCTGGTGCTGGAAGACTATGATTATAACGCCTCTTCATGGAGTGAGCAGCCTGAGTCTGTAAGGCGTATCACGGCTGAGGTGCTGAATCGATTTGCCGCAAAAGTCCGCGAGGTGCGTGCTCAGTATCTGGCAGAAGGCTGGATAGCTGACGGCTCGTTGGAGTTCGCCTATCTGATGGCTCATGCTGAGAATTGCGGCTATGGTATTTGGCGCGAGGAGGACGATGCCCTATGATGAGTTATAAGCGCAGCGACTATGGTTCGGCCTTGCAGTGGCTTGAAGCCCTCAGACATGATGAAGCCTGGGGGAGTCAGCTTCAGCAACTTCAGGACTCAACGCCCAGCGAACTCTATATGCATCATGAGATAGCCAGCAAGAGAATTGAAGAGGGTGCATCCCGTGATTTATGGTTCTTCTATCAGCATCGGGTGGAGAAAGTGGTTGAAGAACTATGGGAGGCGGGCGAGTTGTCGCTGCCGAATCTGAAAATTCAGACCATCTGGATGCTTACGATGGAATGGCTGGAGAGTGAACAGAAACAAATGATTAAGAAGAAAAAGGAGATTGTGGCCAAGTTGAAACCTATCTTCTTTAACAACGAGTCGGAGGCCAGCAGTTTCCTATCGGAGATTCAGGACATGAAACCCAAGCAGATAACCGATAGAGTGAACCAGTTGGTGCGAGAACGGATCATATCGGATATGTCGTGTAAACGAGAACTATGGTCTGTGCTTCACGACTATGGGCTCTACGATAAAACGGAATCGAACTGGAACTTGCAGGTGAATTAGCCTGTTTTTGAAACACCCCAAATGAAGGGAATCGGCACTTGTCGGTTCCCTTTTTTTAGTTTTTCTTCCCCAAACTTGTACAAAAACTTGTGCAGGACTTGTAATTATTTGTATTTACTTGTATATCAGGTAGTTACATAAACATTTCCTTTAATACATAAGATAAATGTCGTACCTTTGCACTGTCAAAATTGATTGACGGTGTTCTTTGACATGTTGATACAACCAAGCGGCAGGTAGGCCTGCGCGATCATTATTAGTTTGTGTGCGCCATGCTGGGCAATCTGGCGGCGTGCAGGTTCTACGAAGGTGATGTGGTCTTGGCCACACTTCGTTTCTCTACCCACGAGTATCAAGGACAGACGTTTCAAGAGGTCTTAGCAACTGAACTCGTTAAAGTAAATAATTAAAGTTTTACACTGAGTTGAAGCCGAGGAGGATATTCTCGAGTAAATGGCCAAAGAATCCGAAACTTCTTCTCGCTTTAAATCTCAGGAAATTATGTATTCAACAATTAAAATTTTTAAAAGTGAAGTTTTCGGCGAGATTCGTACTTGCCAAGTTAATAACCAGATTATGTTTGTGGGCAAAGATGTTGCTACGGCACTAGGCTACAGCAATACCCGCGATGCCCTGAGCAAACATGTAGACGCCGAGGACAAGGGCACCGTCGCGATTCGCGACACTGCCTATGAAACCCGTGTGACACTCATCAACGAGTCAGGTCTCTACTCGCTGATTCTCTCTTCCAAGTTGCCACAGGCCAAAGCCTTTAAGCGTTGGGTAACGGCTGAGGTCCTGCCACAGATTCGCAAAACAGGCGGTTATATTCCTATCCGCGATATAGATGGTCGTGAACTCTCGAACGAGGAAATCCTAGATCGAGCCGACGCTATCGTAGGACGCACCTTGCGCATGGTGAACGCCGAGGCCGAGGACACTCTCACTGCTACCCAGGTGGCGAAGACGTTCAACATGACGGTCTTTGATTTCAATGCCATATTGCGCGACATGGGCATCCAGTATCGCCGGGGCGGTCACTGGAACATCTCTGACGATCTGGCCGACCGCAACCTCGTGCGCCAGCGTACCCACATCTCTTATTCGCTGAAAGGCGAGAAGAAGGTGAAGGTCTATATGACGTGGACCCTCGATGGCCTCCGCTATTTGAATTCTAAACTTGGTTATCCTAATTTCTAAGCAGTATGAGTGTATTCGAGATTTACAAAGGTGATGGTGGCGCGAAGTTCATGCGCCCCATCCGTTCGAGAGAGGAGTATCTGCAGAGCCGCAATACCGAGAAACAGCAGCAGACATTGACGGCTGTTCGTTCGGGCGAAGAAAGTCGGAAGTCGCAGCTGGTACAGATGAATTACTCATGTCTGCCTAACGATGACGGCACGCTGAAGGGCTCGAAGCGCATGAGTACGACGGTGGGTATGGACATCGACCATATTGCACCCGAGGATATGACTAAGGTGAAGGAGCGCATCCTGCAGAAGAAGACCGAACTGGGTCTGCTGATGATGGAGGAGAGTGCCCGCGGCGGTGGTTATCATCTGGTGTTCCGTCGTCGACCGGAGTTAGACCAGGTGGGCAATCTGAAGTGGGCTTCTGAACTCTTGGAGGTCGCTTACGATGCTCAGGCGAAGGACATCACACGCGTGTTCTTTACTACTACTGAGAACGAGCTGGTGTATCTTGATGATGAGATCTTCGAGATTAAGGAGGCTGTTGCAGCGTTGACTACCGTCGACTCTGCAGGCGCTCGGCATAGCTCAAGCGAGCTTGGCTCTGCTCTCGCTGTTGCAGAGTTGCAGTGTTGCAGTTCTCAAGAGGCTTCCCCTCAGACATCAGCCATCAAACATCAGCCATCATTTGATCCCGAGGCGAGGTACAACGGTGTGCTGATAAAGGATATCATCGCGAAGTATTGGGAACTGTTTAATGGCGGTAAGGAACCAGTAGAGGGCGATCGCAATGCGCTGACGTTTGAACTGGCGGCGACTATCCGTAGCATCTGCGGTTATTCGCTGGAGAAGCTGATGCAGGTGATTCCCAACTATTGGGCTACTCCCGATGGCGAGTGCTCTGCGGACGATCTGGCTGAGTGGCGCAAGACCATCGAGAACGCCCTGAAGGAACCTCGCAAGGGTATGCCTTATCGGTTGAAGCAGGTGTTGCAGGCGTTGAAGTCGCAGCAGGGTGTAAAGGCCTGCGGTGGTACGCTGACTACGCCGCCACCGATGCCGAAGAAGCTGCCGCCGCTGATCAAGTTGCTGACGAAGAACGTCCCCTGGTTCTACAAGCCTGCTGTGGCCAATGCGGTGTTCCCTGCTCTGGGTGCTCACCTTCACGGTGTGAAGTTCCGCTATTGGGACAATGTGGAGCACGAGGCCACGTTTATGAATGTCCTGATCGGTCGCCAGTCGATTGGTAAGGGTACGATTAAGAAGCCCATCGAGTACATCATGGAGGACATCAAGCAGCGTGACATTCCCAATCGTCAGCGCGAGGCCGAATGGAAGCAGAAGAACCCCAGCGCGAAGCAGAAGAAAGACCCGCGTCCAACGGATATCTGCATCCAGATGTTGATTGACAACCTGACGGATGCCGTCTTTAACCAGCGCATCGTAGATGCCAACAACAATGGCCAGCGTTTCATCTACACCATCGTCGACGAGATAGAGGGCTTGAAGAAGGTGACGTCGAAGGGAACAGTCGATGAGGTGGGTCTGCTGATTCGTAAGGCCTTCGACAACTCTGATGCCGGTCAGGAGCGCGTGGGTGCCGATTCGGTCAGCGGTATAGCTCCCTTAAGGTGGAACTTCAACGCCTCGACAACGCCACCCAATGCGAAGAAATTCTTCTTGCGGATGGTGAACGACGGTACTGTGAGCCGACTGGATATCTCGACCATCATCAGAAGTGATGACGACGATGATACAGAGCCGATTCTGGGCATCTACGACCACACGTTTGCCACAGAACTGAAGCCCTATGTCGATCGTTTGGAGGCAGCCAGCGGACTTATTGAGTGTCCGCAGGCAAAGCGTCTGTCGCTCAACATGAAGCAGGAGAACAAGGATGCCGCAAAACTCTTCGAGAGCGAGGCTTACAGGGTTTTCTCCTATCGTGCCAACGTGATTGCCTGGTTGAAGGGAATGGTGCTCTATGTGGCTCATGGCTACCAGTGGAGCAAGGAAATTGCGGATTTCGTACGCTGGAGTCAGCAGTATAATCTGTGGTGCAAGATGCTGTACTTCGGTCAGCAGTTGGAGCGTGAGCTTCGTGAGGAGGTGGAGATTCAGCGTCAGTCGGGTCCACAGAATCTGCTGGAACTGCTGCCCGATGAGTTCACTAAGGAGCAGTACCGCCAGATGCGTCAGCAGCAGGGCAAGAGTGGTGATGGTGAGAGCACGCTGCGAAGTTGGCAGAATCGCGGGCACATTGTCTTTGACGAGGTGAGCGGCAGATACGTGAAGACTGAGGAGTACAAACGAAAGTTCGGAGGTAAGATATGATTGAAGTTCAGAACACCCAAGAATGCTTCGTGCAGCTCTGGCGCAAGCTGGAGCGCACGAGGCGCCTCCTCGGAGGTCAGTATAAGCGATTCTGTATTCGCAATGTGTTGAAGTCGTGGTTCGGTGTTGAGGCGAACGATGACTTTATCTGGGAGGTGTGCAGCAAGACCGTGGTCGACGACGAGTCGGCCTGTGGGTGGGATGAGCTGCCGCTGCCCTCGCTCTATCCCCGCAAGCATCGTGAATTGCTGCGGGCCATCGTTGCCGTACGTCTCGGCATCGGTATGCGGAAAGTGGATCTGAAAGCACTCGACAGGGCGTATAGCATCGTCTTTCCTAAAAGTACACCTATTAACGTCAATAAAAAGAAAAGAAAATGAATGAAGTAGAAATGAATAAGCAAGCAAAGCTCTCGCCGCACTTTACGCTGGGAGAGCTCACCAAAACGAGTTACCACCCTTTAGACGGCAATATCCCTTCGCACGAGGCCATCGAGAACCTTCGCAGGGTCTGTGGGTGGTTGGAGATCCTGAGGGAACGGTATAATACACGTTATGGCGATGGGTTTTCTCCCCCTAAACTAGGGGGAGTCAGAGGAGGTCTGAGCAAGGGGCAGTTTGAGGGTGATCAGAGCACCCCGTCCTGCGGACACCCCTCCTACTCAGGAGGGGAAGTGCCCATCGTTATTACGTCTGGGTATCGCTCCGAAGAGGTGAATAGATTGTGTGGTGGGGCAAAGGGCTCGAATCATCTGACGGGTTGCGCCGTGGATATCAAATGTCTGGGCCCGGAGCAGATGATACGCTATGCCTGCCTCTTGCTCGACACCGCCGATGAAAACCGCTGGGTATTTGACGAGCTCATCCAGGAGAAACGCGGTACTACCTATTGGATTCACTTCGCCGTGCGTCCGAAAGACAATCGACGCAAGATTCTCTTCGATTGCAGATGAAAGAAAGTGACCTGCGGGGACTATCTCCGTGGGTCAGCATTTTGAGATGAACGAACATGACCAAATGACCACATAAAGACTTATTTCTTTGGATTTTGTCTTAAATTACAAGATTATTTCCTTGGATTTTGTCTTTTTTTGCTAAATTATTTGTTTGGATAATATTTTTTTTTCTATCTTTGCACCTGATGAAACGAACAGCTTATATAAAAGATATCTAAAACAATAAATTATTATGAATAAGAACGAAAGATTTGTGATTACCATCAACCGCGAAGTCGGTTCGGGTGGACGTACTGTTGGTCGCAAGCTGGCCGAGAAGCTTGGTGTGAAGTATTTCGACAAGGCACTCATTGAGAGCCTAACCGAAAAATATGGCCTCTCCGTTGAGCGTATCGAGGAGATCAAGGCGCAAAAGAAGTCGTGGTGGAATGACTTCAATACCTACTACCAGACGCTGGTCGGCAGTACCTCGCAGCCTATGCAGGCCGAGGTGAAGCTCGACACCAAGAGCATGTACGAGACCGAGAAGCGCATCCTGCAGGAGCTGGCTGCCAAGGAGTCGTGCGTGGTGGCAGGCCGTTCGGGTTTTATGGTATTCCGCAAGTGGCCCAACCACCTGAACATCTTTATCCAGGCTTCGATGGAGCACCGTGTCCAGCGCATCATGCAACGACAGAATGTTACTGAGCAGAAGGCTCGCGACATCATCGCGAAGTTGGATGCCGACCGTGAGACCTACATCAAGAAGTATGAGGACACCTCGCGCTATGACACCCGCAACTACCAGCTCGTCATCTCGATGGACAGCCTGAGCGAGGACGACGCTGTTGAGGTTATCATGAATTACATCGACCGCGCAAGCAAGTGATCATTTCAAAACAATGAAGATCAAGACATGGATGCTCGCTGCTATCCGACCATTGGTAATCATCATGGTCTTCTGCAGTGCATGTGTGTTCACATCGTGTTCGTCGAACGACATCGATCCCGTCACTCCGTCTGAGGAGGAAGCGTACACTGGCATACCCCTCGTCATCCTCGATACCGACATTGGCTCCTCTACTGACGACCTCTTCGCGCTGGAGATGCTCCATTACTATGAGCAGCAGGGACGATGCAAACTGCTCGGCGTGGTGGTGGACCGCGAGGGTGAGGACTGCGCCGCCTGTGCCGATGTGATGGACACGTACTTCAATAACGGCGATGTACCCATCGGCTTGGTGCGCGAGGGCGTCAGACACCCTGCGATATGGATCAACTACAAGGCTTTGCCCGACTTCACAAAAGCCGACGGCACACCTATGTTCGCCCGCAGCATCGACGACTACTCGGCGCTGCCCGACGGCTGGCAACTCTACCGCCGTCTGCTCGCCGCACAGCCCGACCACTCGGTGAGCATCTGCTCCATCGGCTTCACTGCCTGCCTCGCCCAGTTGCTGGAATCCGTAGGCGACGCCTATTCCCCGTTGTCGGGCGTGGAGCTGGTACGACGCAAGGTGAAGTGCCTCTACATTCAGGGCGGCTCCTTCGGTTTGTCTCCCGAGCCCGACTACAACTTCCTTCAGGGCATGGGCTTTGCCAAGACTTTCTTCCGCCTCTGGCCCTCCGACGTCGATATCATCTTCGACCCCATGGAGACGGGCAACGGCATCGAGTATCTGCCTGAGCAGGTCATCAGCGATGTCTCATGGACCGACTATCACCCCATCAAGCAAGTGTATATGACCTGCAACTGCGACACCGGTCAGATGATGTGGGACCCGTTGACCGTCATCAATGCCGTGGAGGGCGACGATCTCTTCATGCTGAGTGAGCGCGGTATCGTGGGGCTCAATGACGACGGTTCGGTCAGCTTCACCCTTTCGGCCACGGGTAACAGCCGTTTCCAAATGCCTGGCGACGACGCCTGGCGCTCTGCCATGCTGGAGATAATCCGCAACGTGAACAAGATTCTGATCAATAATAATTAGAATATGCAGACAAGATTCAAGAAGAATGCGAAGATTTTCGACATATGCATTACCGCCGTGGCAGGCATGGTGTCGGTGGGCGTGATGCTGTATGCCGTTGTCCACTTCGGCCTGCAGGAGGCGTGGCCGGAACTGGTGCTGAACCTGTTCTATATCGCCTGTCTGGTGATGATATGGATGTATTTCTTCAACCGAATGGATACCCATCGGTTCAACTACTGGTGCTCCATCTTGGTGGGCATGACGGTACTGTTGCGCGATATCCTCTTTGCGCCGCCATTATCCTATTACGCCCTGCATCTGGTCTGCCTCACACTCTCGGTGCTGCTGCTCTGCATGCTCACCTTCTTCTATGCGCGGAAGAACTGGCAGAGCTACACCAAGCGCAACCTATGGGCTATCTGCGTGATTGACATGATCATTGCCGCACTCTACAACTACGACATCTATCTGCAACCCATCAACGAATACACCGACTATCTGCTGACGGAAATCTGGATTCGTCCCACCATCACCTACGGCCTCGTGGCCTGTTTCGTAACGGAAACAAAATGAAACAATGATAGGCGTAAATAACATCAATCGGATATGCGAGTGCAAACATTGAGGTACATCATGCTTGTCATCGGCATCAGCTTCTGCGGGCAGATAATGGCACAAGGAGGCGTGGGTTCCCTTCTCAAGAAGGTGGGGACATTCATCGACTCCATGTCGGTCCGTGGTGTTGACCGAAGCTATATCGATGCACCGGAGAAACCTTGGCAGCTGATCGTGAAAGGCAATGTGAGCCAGACCATCGTGAGCATGAGAACCGAGGGCAGCATGGCCGGTCACGACTATAGTGCCAAACCGTCGCTGAAGACCACGCCTGCGCAGTATGTAGGTCTGTGGGCAGGCTATAGAGGCTATGGTTTTGGCTACACGGTGAACGTTGGCGGCGACAAGGGTAGCTATCTGACCGTCGGTGCCACGGGAGGCGCCTTCGGCATCAATGTGCGCATCCATTCGTTCGACAACAGCAACCCCGACTTTAATCTGAACAGCAGCCTTCTTTCTGAGGATCAGACGGAATCATGGAATGACGTACATCTGACAGACCCCATCCGCGTGAAGACGATCATCGCCGACGGATATTATATGTTCAATGGCAAGAAGTTCTCCTATGCCGCCGCCTACGACCAGTCGGTCTTCCAGAAGCGTTCGGCAGGTTCGCTGATGGCCGGACTGATGTACAACTATACGCGTATCGATTATGCCTCAGACCAAAATGGTGACCTGGTATATCTGATGGAGGGACTGGGCAAGGTGAAGCTGTGGCAAGGCAGTGTGGGCGTGGGCTATGCCTACAACTGGGTGCCCGCCCGCGGCCTGCTAGTCAACGTCATGTTCATGCCCATGCTGACCTTTGTCAACAAACTCAAGGCCTTCGGCTATGCCACAAACGTAGAACAACTGATGGAAGACCCGTTCTTCTGGGATCCGAACACCACCGACGAAGAGTGGGATGAGTGGTTCTATGGCAATGTGCGTGTAACGCCTGTGGGCGACAGGACTTTCAACAGCGGCCTGAGCCTGGGTTTCGATGGTCGTGTATCGCTGACTTACAATTTCGGGAGGTGTTTCTTCAATGCCTACGGTCAATTCAACAATATCCGTTATCATCACAACAACAGCAATGGTTATCTGAACGACTGGTTCATCAACACCGCGATTGGCATAAGATTATGACATAATAGAACAGAAAGTCTTTCAAAAACTACAAATTGTCTTTCAGAATATACAGAATATAATTTTTTAGTGCTCAAAGTTTGTTAATTTGGAAATTTTTGTTTATCTTTGCACTTGACAAATATAACTCAACTATTGCAATTGAAACTAAAACAATGAATAGTAAGCAACTATTTCTGAAAACGATCTATGTCTATGTGATACCCTATCTCGTATTGCTGATGGCTGTATTAGGACTGATGTATCTGTATCCGAAGCCGGAACTTCACATGCTGTTAAACTCCCATCACTCCAGCATCCAGGACACATTCTTCAAGTATTACACCTTGTTGGCAGAATGGCCCTTGTATGCGCTGGCGCTGCTCCCCCTGCTGTGGAAGAAGATCAAGATAACGGTTTTCTTTGCCATGTGTGAAGCGACGGGTGGTGCCCTGTTACAGCTATTAAAACACCTTTTCAGTTTCGACCGTCCGGTCAGCGTGTTCGAGCATTACGAGCATCTGGCTTTACCCCTGGTACAGGGCGTGAATATGCATCATGGCAATTCCTTCCCTTCGGGACATGCCTCTACGTTCTTCATGTTTTGCACTTGTTGTATGATCATTCTGGCTTATTACCATAGTCGAAAAGACAGAACGCACAATCCCAGGACGCGGATTCTGTTAAAGACGTCGTTTGTGTTGCTGCTGGTATTTGCCGCCATAGGCGCCTACTCGCGCGTCTATCTTTCCCAACACTTCCTGTCGGATGTGTGCGTGGGCAGCATCATCGGCTTTATCACACCGTTCCTGATGTTCTATTTATGCAGGAATAAAATCCTGAAACTTAAAAACGAAGAGATAAAGTGATTTAGTAACTGTTTTGACATTAGAGACGAGGTACACAGTGTTGTATTTCGACAGGGATGGTTTCCACTTGGAGATCATCCTTTTCGTTGGTAATGCGCAGGCGTACCATGCAGGCCTTGGCGTTGAGGGCTTTCGTGGGGTCGAAGATGAAGTTGCCGATGCTGTAGTAGATCTTATGACCGTGGTAATCCTCGATGGTCTGCAGGGTATGGGTGTGATGGCAGATGAGCACGTCGGCCCCGGCACGGATCAGCATGTGGGCATCGTGCCGCTGACGGGGCACAGGCTCCAGCGTATGTTCGCCGCCCCAGTGGAGCGAGACGATGATGACGGCGGTGGAGTCGGCCTGCCGGAGACGGAAGACGCGTTGGAGCAGCGAGTCCATCGGCTCCTGACTCACGCAGGGCTTGTCGGGCAGGTAGGCGTAGTTTTCGAGGGCGAGGCGCAGCGAGGGTACGAGCCAAACCTTGCGGGGCGCTGAGGCCAGGAGTACGGGCGCTGCTGCCTGCTGCATGTTCTCGCCAGCGCCCAAGGGGGTCATGCCTGCTGCGAGGATATTCTGATAGGTGTCGATGAGACCCTCGCGCCCTTGGTCGATCGAGTGGTTGTTGGCCAGGTTCAGGTGTGTGATGCCGTGCCGTTTCAAGGCTTCCAGCCATTCGGGTTCTCCACGGAAGATGTATTGTTTGAAGACGGGTGCGTCGATCTTCGTGGCGGGACATTCGAGATTGCCCACGACGACCTGGGCGGAACGAAAGACGGAGTCGATGCCATCCGAGAACAGATGATCGACTCCGTGTTGGTTGATCACGCGGCGCACCCCACGGTCGAGCAGGATATCGCCGGTAAAGATGACATTTAATGTATCTGCGCATCGCGCAGATACATTAAACAGTATGCTAACAGCCAGAGCTGTAATGGTATTCCTCATTCGGCTCGGGTTCTGCCTCCAAGGGCACGATGATGGTGTTCATCCACTCGGGCACACCCTTGCGGGGATTCTTCTCCAGCTGCTCCTGCCACTCCTCGTCGGTGAGACGAGGCATGTCGATGGGCTGGATGAACTCACGATAGCTGAGCACGGCACCACGGGTGAGATAGAGATAGCCGTCGATCTCGACGACCACGTAGATCTCGTCGGCATCGCCCACGGCCTCGAAGAGGATGGACTTCTCGGGGTTGTTGTCGGCATTGGCGGTGTAGACATCGGCTACGAGGGCCACTTTCTTGTCGGCACCCTGCACATCATCCCAGCCCATGAGATACTGGTCGGGCTGACGCACGAGGTCGAGGCTGATATTCTCGAAGGTGGCACCGATGCACTCTATCTGACCGTATTCCTCGTCGGTAAGGGGTTTGCCGGCCAGCTCCTTCTCGCTGACGGCCAGCAGGAACTCTGCCTCCTCCTTCATGCGGTCGGTGGCACTGCTGATCTTATCGGTCAGCATGTTCTGTTCCTTCAACAGGTGCTCAGTGTCGTTGAGCAGTGAGATGGCTTTGCGCCAGAAACCGACATTCGGCTCTACGTAACCTCTGACGATAGGCTCTGGGGGACCACCACCTCCGCACTCGGCACCCATCGGCTGCTTGGCATAGAGGATGGCGTCGTGTTTCAGCTCTGCCCATGAGGCGAGCATGGCGTTGAGGTCCTTACGGTCCCATTCGGAGGTGAGCATGAAGTAAGGCAGGTTCAGCTGCGGATCGCGGTCGCACAGTGAGCGGAGCGTAGTCATCCACTTGGTGGCGATGGTCTGATCCCAGTTGATCTGCTGCATGCGCTGCTTCATCTTCTGGAGCGCGGGTGCAAAGCCTTTCCACTGGTTCTTCTCGCTCATGAGGATCTTCTCGGCCTCAGGCACGATCATCGCTGCGAAGAAGTCGAGACCCTTCGGGGTGGCGCGCTGAGTGGGCTTGTTGTCGTAGTCGACCATCTCCTGCAGCACTTCAGCATCGGGCTGGTAGCGCTGGGGCATCACATTGATCTTGTTGTGGCTGGTCTTTTCGTATTTCGGACGGATACGCGTCTGTGTGTTACCAATCTCGTTGAGTTTGGCGGTGATCTTGGCAATGGCCTCGTCGTTGTGGATGAGGTCTTCCATCTGCAAGCCGGTCTTATCCACCTCGGCCATCACCTGTGTCAGACTGAGGTTGTCGGACTCGCCCATGAGGTAGGTGATGAGGTCGTTCAGTATCTTGTAGTTCTCCTGCGACTTCTTGTCGAGTTTCAGCGCACAGGCCTGCTGCACAGCGGCGAGCACTTCGTCATTGTGTTCCAGTCCGAAGGTAGCGGTCTGCAACCACATCATACCACGGAAGTAACGCTGGAGTTTCTCGCTGCGGGTGTAATGGCCACGCGGACGGAAGAGGCTGTAGGGGAACTGGACCTCCTTGTAGTCCTGCATGAAGTCGCTGCGGCTGTTTTGAGCGGTCATGATTTTCTCGACTTCCTCGATGTCAATGGCGCCTTTCTCGGGATTGTTGATGTACTCGCCCGTGAACAACTTGTAGGCGATGTTGTAGAAAGCGACATTGTGCTGGGCAATCTTGTTGACTTTCTCGTCGGCACCCGACCATCTCTCCATGTTGTACAACAGCTCGTGCATATCGCGGGTGAAGCGGGTCATCAGCGGCAACAGCTTGGTCTCTTCCAACTCGCGCAGCATGCAGTCGAAATAGAGGTGATAGAGCTGCAGGTAGAGGTCGGTGGTCACGAAGCTGGGGAAGTCGGCATAGTCGTTCTTCTCATAGACCTGGAAGAGCTGGTTCAGATGGGCGGGCACGATGCCGAAACCGTTCTTGCCCAACTGCTGACTGAGCTGCGGGTCGAATTCCTTGAGCTGCGTGGGGTTGGTCAGGTTCAGCATGTTGACACGCATACCTGGTCCTACCGCGAAGTTCTGTTCTTTGAGCTCGTCCTCACGCTCCTGCATACGCTTGATGAAGGCTTTCTCCTGATCGGTGTACTTCATGATGTTCGCCTCGTCGATCATGCGGTAGTAGAAATCGTAGAACGACTCATCGTCCTTGCTCTCAAACTTGTCGTAGGGCATGTTGTCGTCGAAGGCCCACATCAGCGAGTCGTACCACGTGGTGGTCAGATAGATGTCGCGGATGTAGGAATCCTTGAAGGGGAAGCCACGCTGCGCCGCGGGTGCATTGCGGAGCGTACGGATATCGGCCAGCGAGAGACCGCTGACATCCATGTCGTAATCGATGCTGTCGAGCAGTTTCTCCACATCGATCTGAGACGGAGGTACTTGCACGACGGCTTGTTGTTTCTGTGCACAGCCCAAGATGAGGGCTACCGTGCAGGCTGATAATAATAACTTTTTCATTGGCTGAAGGTTTTTATTGCTGTTTGTTGGTCTACACCTTTGATGATAAAATGGTCGAATGCCATACCGAACTTGTCCCATTTGTAGTCGGATACCACGAAGAGCGAGTCGGTGGTGGATTCAAGCGCACGTATCTTGCCGTCGACAAAGCGGAAGTCTTCAAGGATACCGCCCAGTTTGGAACCCAGCCACAGCGCGCGGGCCTTGCCATTGACCAGCTTGAAGATAAAGAGCCGGCGGGCCTTCTCGGGGTAGAAGCGTGTCGATTTGATGACGCCCACCATCGCATCTTCGTTGCCGTCGCCGTCAACATCGCCCGTCTGAAACTGATAGACGGGGTAGGGCAGTCGCCAGTCGTTGAGATAGTAGAGGCTGTCGTTCACCTTCCGAAGTGTGAAGTTGCTTTGCGAACTCACGGCACCTGTCACCAAGAGTCCGAGGAGCAATATCAGCAGCCTGATCTTCATGTTTTAGAACGCTGGCATATCCGGCATCTGCTGCGCCTTGACGGCCATGCACTCCATTTCGACGAGCCAGCCGGGACGGCAGACAGGGGCAAGGACGATGACGAAAGGCTTGTCGCCGAAACGCTCTTCATAGAGCTGGCGAACGGTCTGATAGTCAGCGATATCGCGCAAATATACTACCATTTCTGCCACGTCGTCGTAGCTGCATTCGGCCTCGTTGAGCAGGGCTTCCACATTCTCCCACATGCGGTGGGTCTGTTTCACCACGTCGCGGGGATACATCACCTCGCCCTTGTTGTTGATGCTGGCCGTGCCTGAGATAAACACATGGCGACGGTCGGCATAGTCGATATAGGTACCACGCTCGAATGACACACCATAGTCGCTGGTGCGGTTCAGGTGGGTGGGTGCATAGAGGAAATGACGCTGCTCGGGCTGCAGACCACCGATGGCGTAGTTATCCATCTGCGACAGCACATTGGGATCCTGCTGGCGTCCACCGATGCCTGTGGAGGCGATGAAATGGGTGTGGACGGTCAGTCCCTGCGTGAAGAAGAACTGGTTGCGGGCGCGCACCACACCACCGTAGTTCAGATCGATGTCGTTGACAAAGAGCCACGTGCGGATACAGTTGTCGGCCAGGGTGCAGCCCTCCTCAAGGAGTTGCATGTTATACTCGTTGAAGAGCAGTCGTGTCTGGTATTCCGAATTGGCAGCGAGGTTATGGGCAGAGCCGTTCCAGAGGTGATGGAACTGTCCGTGGCTCACCTTATAGAGCCCATTGCCGGTAAGACTGGTGGCGACGTTGGTCATCAGATACACCCACATGGCCACCTTTGTGCCGTCGAGGGGTGCTTGTTCGACGATGCTCTTCGCACAGTCGGTCATATCGCTGACGATGACATGGTCTGCCTGGTTGGCAGCATCGCTGAGGAAATAGCGTTTGAACACGGCCTGCGGCTTGCCTGGCAACTGCTCAAGCAATTCTGTGTAAGCCGTCATCACAGCCTCTAGTTGTGCCTCGAAGGTGACGAGGGTGCTGCTGGCGTGAATCATCACGTGGTATTCCTTTACTTCGGTGCCGGCGTCGAAGTAGAAAACCTCGGCGCGGGCGTTTTGATACTCGATTTTCTTGGTCCTTTCTTCCATTTTATTGGTTCTTTGGGTGCAAAGATACAATATTTTATGGAATTACGGGCGATTTTCTCCAAAAAAGTCGTTTCGCGCGTACATATTATATATAATAAAAGGGCTGCAATCCGTAAGGAGAGCAGCCCTGATATCAGATATTGTCTGTTTCGATTACTTCTTTGCGGGAGCTTCAGCTACCTCGCCGTCTTCCTTAATGGTGCGGCCCATGGTAAGATAAGCCGTAGGAGCAGCGATGAACAGAGAACTCAGTGTACCGAAGATCACACCCAGGATCATGGCGAATGAGAACGAGCGGATGCTATCACCACCGAGGATGAAGATAGCCAACAGCACGATCAACGTCGTCACTGAGGTGTTGATGGTACGAGCCAGCGTCTGGTTCAGAGAATCGTTGAACAGCTGCTGACGGTCGCGCTTGCCATAGAGGCCGAGGTTCTCACGGATACGGTCGAATACCACCACCTTATCGTTGATGGAGTAACCGATCACCGTCAGGATAGCACCGATGAACACCTGGTCGATCTCCAGTGACATCGGAACCCAACCCCAAAGGATAGAGTACAGACCGATCACGAGCAGTGCATCGAGGGCCAGGGCAACCACAGCACCTACAGAGAAGGCGAGGTTGCGGAAGCGCAACAGGATGTAGAGGAAGATGGCAATCAGGGCGATGATCACAGAGATGATAGCACCGTAAGTGATATCCTTAGCCACTGACGGACCTACCTTTGCAGAGCTGATGATTGAACCACCCTCGCGGATATCAGGATTCTTGAACGACTCCACGCTAGCCTGACTTACGAGGCCGGCCTTCTTCAGAGCGTTGAACAGGATGTCCTCAGCCTTGTCGTCAACCTCAGGATTGTTAGACTCGATATCCCAGTTGGTAGAGATACGTACGGTCTTGCCGTCGGTACCCAGAGCGATGACAGAGGTGTTAGCCTCCTGCTGAGCCTTCTCACCCATGGTGTTGATGAAGGCGCCGGCCATAGCCTGACGGACAGTCTCAACGGGTGTCTCCTTATCGAGGGTCACCACGTAGTTACGACCACCGGTGAAATCGATGCTCTGACTCAGACCGCGGATAGCGAACGAGATGATGCAGATGAGTGCCATGACGCCCCAGATGGTGAAGGTCTTCTTGTACATACCCATGAAGTGGTACTTGGCATTCTGCATGAGGTTCTTAGAGTAAGCAGTCACGAAGGTGAGGTTTGTCCACTTGTCCTTAGAGAGCATGTAGTCATAAACCAGACGTGTCATGAACACAGCGGTGAAGAACGATACACAGATACCGATGATCCAAGTGGTGGCGAAACCCTTCACAGGACCTGTACCGAAGTAGAGCAGGATGATACCTGTGATCAATGATGTAAAGTTAGAGTCGAAGATGGCGCTGAAAGCGTTAGAATAACCCTTGTTGAGGGCTTCCTTCACTGAGAGACCTTTCTTCAGCTCTTCCTTAATACGCTCGTAGATCAGCACGTTAGCATCCACAGCGGTACCCAGTGTCAGCACGATACCGGCGATACCAGGCATCGTCAATGCAGCCTGGAATGAGGTGAGGATACCCAGTGTGAAGAACAGGTTGAACAGCAGGGCGATATCGGAGAGGATACCTGGGATGAAACCGTACAGCATAATCATGTAGATCATCAGCAGCACGAAGGCAACGATAAATGACATGATACCCTGCTGGATGGACTGAGCACCCAGTGACGGACCAACCACCTCTTCCTGTACGATACGGGTAGGAGCCGGCATCTTACCTGAGTTCAGGGTGTTTGCCAGGTCCTTGGTGTCCTCGATGGTGAAGTTACCAGTGATCTGAGAGTTACCACCGTCAATCTGAGTCAGGATACGGGGAGCAGAGTAAACGGCGTCGTCGAGCACGATGGCTACGGCCTTACCAATGTTCTGCTTGGTGATCTGGCTCCAGCGACGGGCACCGTCAGAGTTCATCTGCATAGATACGCAGGGATGACCCATCTGGTCGAAGTCGTCCTTACCGTTGGTGATGACGTCACCCTCCAGCGGCGCACGGCCTGAAGGCTCAGTGATCTTCAGGGCATAGAGCTCGAAGATGTCACCCTTGGTATTCTGACCTCCGAAGTCCTCAGCCTTAGCACCCCAACGGAGTTTCAGCTCAGCAGGGAGAATCTGACGGGCGAGGTCGGAGTAGATGATCTTATTAATTTCAGCGGTATCGCGCGCGTTGGCATAACCAACCACGGCGAGGGCATTACCCTGTGTGGGCTGGAAGTAGTAGAACAGCGGGTTCTGCTTCTTGGCAATCTCAGCAGCCTTGGAGTCACCAGCGTCCTTTGCATCCTTCTTAGCCAACTTTGCAGCCAGGTCGCCAGCAGCAGCCTTAGCGGTGTCAGCCTTTACAGAGTCAGCCACCTGAGCCACCTCGGCAGCTGCCTTAGTGGTGTCAACGGCAGCGGTGTCAACCACCTGACCACCCTGAGCAGCCCAACGCTGGTTCAGCTGAGCCAGCAGCGGAGTGATCTCCTGAGAGTTGTAGGTCTCCCAGAACTCGAGGTTGGCAGAACCCTGGAGCAGCTTACGTACACGCTCGGGCTCCTTGATACCAGGCATTTCGACCATGATACGGCCAGCCTGACCTTCCAGCTTCTGGATGTTGGGCTGTACCACGCCGAACTTATCGATACGGTTACGGACTACATTGAATGAGTTGTCCACGGCAGCCTGCACCTCAGCGCGCAGAGCACTCTCTACCTCAGAGTCGGTAGATTGTGTGCTCACCTTGCCCTTCATTTGCTGGGTAGCAAAGATGGCAGCGAGGGGACGGCCCTGGGCCTCTTGTTTCCAATACTTCACGAACAGAGAGATGAAATCGTTCTGGCTGGTCTCCTCTTCCTTCTTGGCAAGCTCCATTGCCTTCTTGTAGGTAGCGTCGGTCTTGTGGTCAGCAAGCACGTCAACCACATCAGGTACCGATACCTCAAGAATCACGTTCATACCGCCTTTCAGGTCAAGACCCAGGCCAATTTCCATCTCACGGCACTGCTTCAGAGAATAGATGCCCATATACACCTTCTCGTTGTTGATTGAATCCAGGTACTCTGCACCTGCCTCCTCGCCCATGGCAGCAGCCTTACTCTCGTAATGGCGTGTCACGAATGAGAAGGAAAGGTAGAAGCAGCACACAAGAATCAGAAGCACTGCAATAAATTTAACAATTCCTTTGTTTTGCATTTTGATTTTTAATATTATTTGTTGTTATTATATTCTGTTCGCGTATATTTTAGCGTGCAAATATAGTTCTTTTTTTCGAGAGGGAAAAATTTCTCGTTAAAAAAGACACATTTTTTAAGGATTTTCCCTCATTTTTAGGTGGCAGATGAGTGGAAAATGGTCACTGGCGTCCATTTTGTCATCAATCTGACAATTGAACGGTTGGAGATCAGGCGAGCATAAAAGATGATCGATCCTAAAATAGAATCCTTTCTGATTATATGACAAACCGAGTCCTCTGCCCGTTTCCTGGAAACAATCGGTAAGTCCTTGTGCAATAGTACGACGGGCATAGGAGATGGGGGTATCGTTAAAGTCGCCGCAGACGATGATGGGGTATTGCCGGTGCTCTTCTATGTAACGGTGTACGGCCTCGGCCTGAGAAGCACGTCGGGCATTGTTGTAGCCGAGTTTCTCGATGAGGAACATCGATTCGGCCTTGGCAGTGTCGCGCTCCATCTTACCTCGTAGCAGGCGCTTGTAGTTGTTGCGCTCCTCATCAGAGAGGTGGGTGCCTTCCAAGTGGTTGTTGATTATCAGCAGTGTGTCCTTGCCTGTATTCAGGTAGTAGGCCACAGAACCATTGGTGTTGGAGGGATACCAGATGCGCTCTTTGCGGATGATGGGGAATCGGGTGTGGATGCCTACGCCGTTGAAGGTGAGGGCATTTTGATGAAGGACGGTGGTGTCGTTGTAAGGGTAGATCTTCTGGTATCTCTGAAAGACAAATCTGCGCCAGGTGTCAACATCCTCTTGCAGGCAGACGATATCGGCCTTCTCTCGCTCCAGATAACTGAAGACGGTGTCGAAACCGTGGTCGTATTTGTAATTACCACCGTAGGTGCAAACGTTGTAGGAGATGAGTTTGATGGTTCCCTCGGGCACATCCTGACGCATGTTGAGCGGCATAAACAAGGTGATGGGCACGTAAGCTGCGGCAAAACCGGCTATGGGTATCCACGCCTTCTTCCATTTCACGGTAAGCCAGAAGAACAGAAACAGCAGGTTTGCCAACAGGAATATCGGGAAGGTCATGCCCATGATCGAAAGGATAGGGTGATCTACCGGATTCAGCCTGTCGGAATAGCCTGCCAACAGCATCAGCAAGATGGTGGCGATGTTGGCACCGGCAATCAGGTTGACAACAAACGACTTGATTTGCTTGATCATTGCTTGCTGGCTTCAAAAAGTGTTTGTTTCTCTTCCTTGGTCAGACTATCATAGCCACTCTTGCGGATTTTATCGAGTATGGCGTCTATCTCTTCCTGATTCTTACGCTTGCGGGCGTTATACTCCATATCATCCTGTTTCGAACCGCCTCGTTCTGCGTGCATGTGGGGGTTGCTGGTATTCTTTTGTTGCTGGCGCTGGTCGAAGTTGCGTTTCAGTCCCTCAAAGAACTCTCGCCCACGACTTCTATTGAAATTGGCATCCGGATGGCGGTTCCAATAACGTATCATCAGGAATCCGAAGAGCATACCGCCCAAGTGAGCCGTATGGGCCACACCGTCGCCGGCTGCTGTGATGGATGAATAGAATTCGATGGCAACATAGCCCAACACAAACCACTTGGCCTTGATAGGGAAGGGGAAAGGTATGATGAACAGACGCTCGTTGGGGAACGACATACCAAAGGCGAGGATCACGGCATACACAGCACCGGAAGCACCGATGGTGGTCCAGGCGTTTAACTGCTGACTGAGTTGCTGACCTACTACGAAAAGCTCTGCTACGCCGATGCTCGGATCTTGCTCGTGGATAGTGAAATAGAATGACGCAAGCTGGGCAATTTCCTGACAAAGACCTGCACCGATTCCGCAACAAATGTAATAAAAAAGGAATTTTTTCGGACCCCATACGTTCTCTATCACACAACCGAACATCCACAAGCCGAACATGTTACTCAGAATATGCATAAAATTGGCATGTAGAAACAGGTAGGTGACTAATTGATAGAAGTGGAAATCCTTGGCCATGAAAAAGTGGAGACCGCCGATATCGGCAAGGTCAATTCCACGCATCTGGATGACTATCGTAGCCAAAAAGGCAATGAAGTTGATAATCAACAGATTCTTTGTGATGGTGGGTATGCGAAACATCTTCTTTCCTTAATTTGCTAATTCGTAATCTCTTATATTCTCTGATTCGGTGCACAAGCACTTTTTACTTTTTGGGCGCAAAATTACGAAAAATATCTCGTTTTGGGGTCAAAAATAGGGCTTTAACTATTTTTTTTTATGAAAAAAGCAAATTTTTCGGTTTTTTTGTTGTTTTTTTAATAACTTTCCCTTATATTTGCGAAGGAATTCATGATTATTTTAATTTTTACTATAAATTTTTAAATTAACAACATTATGAACAAAACAGAATTGGTAGAGAAGATTGCAGCAGGTGCTGGTCTCTCAAAGGTAGACGCTAAGAAGGCTCTCGATGCAACAGTTGCAGCTATTAAGGGTGCTCTGAAGGCAGGTGACAAGGTACAGCTCGTTGGTTTTGGTACATTCAGTGTTACCAAGCGCCCGGCTCGTGAGGGTATCAACCCCGCTACCAAGCAGAAGATTAAGATTGCTGCTAAGAAGGTTGCTAAGTTCAAGGCTGGTGCTGAGCTCGCAGACGCTCTCTAAACCTTATTTTGTAAACAAAAATTTAGGGGCCCCGTTTGGAGCCCCTTTTTTGTGTCTTATTATTTAGGCTGCTTGCCGATATAAGCGAGAATACCTCCATCTACGTAAAGCACGTGACCATTAACAGCATCTGATGCATGTGATGCGAGGAAGACTGCGGGTCCGCCCAGCTCAGAAGGATCGAGCCAGCGGCCGGCAGGTGTCTTGGCACAGATGAAACTGTCGAACGGATGACGGCTGCCGTCGGCCTGACGCTCACGAAGTGGAGCAGTCTGTGGGGTAGCGATGTAGCCCGGGCCAATACCATTGCACTGGATGTTATATTCGCCATACTCCGAGCAGATGTTGCGGGTGAGCATCTTCAGGCCACCCTTGGCTGCTGCGTAGGCGCTGACTGTCTCACGACCCAGTTCCGACATCATCGAACAGATATTGATGATCTTACCCTCACGACGCTCCATCATCTCGGGGATAACGGCTGAAGAGCAGATAAACGGACCGACGAGGTCGATGTCAATCACCTGCTGGAACTCTTCGCGCTTCATCTCGTGCATGGGGATGCGCTTGATGATACCGGCATTGTTTACCAGAATGTCAATCTGACCCACTTCCTTGTGGATTGTCTCTACTAGAGCCTTTACGGCGTTCTCGTCAGTCACGTCGCAGACATAGCCCTTTACGTTGCTGATGCCAGCCTCTTTGTAATTGTCCAGACCACGCTGCAAGGCAGCCTCGTTGATGTCGTTGAAGATAATCGTCTTTGCGCCAGCAGCTACGAAAGCCTTGGCGATGTTAAAACCAATTCCGTAAGATGCACCTGTGATCCATGCGTTCTTACCTTCGAGTGAAAATAAATTTGCCATAATTCTGTTTGTTTTAGAAGATGTTTTAGTAGTTGGACGACTCGGATTCGAACCGGGAATGACAGAACCAAAACCTGTAGTGTTACCATTACACCATCGTCCAATGCGGCTGCAAAGGTAGTGAAAATTTGGCATTCCGCCAAATTTTCACTTATCTTTCTTACTTAACGATCAGTAAGTAGTAGTTTTTCTTGCCCTTCTGAGCTAGCAGATACTTACCGTCGATGAGGTCTTCAGCAGTAATCTCACGATTCTGATCGGTGAGTTTCTCCTTGTTGAGGCTGACGCCACCGCCCTGTACCATCTTGCGCATCTCACCCTTTGAAGGGAAGACAGGTGCAACGGTCGTGAGCAGCTCAATGGCGGGTTGTCCCAGCTGATCTTTCGAGATCTCGTGTTTCTCCACACCGTCGAACACATCGAGGAAGGTCTGCTCGTCAAGCTTTTCGAGGGCCTCCTTGGTGGATTTGCCGAAGAGAATGTTCGAAGCTTCGATGGCCATTTCGAGGTCTTCCTTAGAATGAACCATGACTGTTACCTCTTCTGCGAGACGCTTCTGGAGGACGCGACGACCGGGATCCTGCTTGTGCTCTTCGACGAGGGCTTCGATTGTTTCCTTGTCGAGTGAGGTGAAGATCTTGATATAGCGCTCTGCATCCTCATCGCTCACGTTGAGCCAGAACTGGTAAAAACGATAAGGTGTGGTGCGGTTACGATCGAGCCAGATATTACCGCTCTCGGTCTTACCAAATTTCTTGCCGTCGCTCTTGGTAATAAGCGGGCAGGTGAGGGCGAAGGTCTCGACCTCGTTGCCTAGGGTTCGACGGATGAGCTCAGTACCAGTAGTCATGTTGCCCCACTGGTCGTTGCCGCCCAGCTGAAGCTTCACACCATAATGCTGGTAGAGATACAGGAAGTCATAGCCCTGCAACAACTGGTAGGTGAACTCTGTGAAAGAGAGACCGTCGCGAGCAGTACCGTTCAGACGCTGCTGAACGCTCTCCTTGGCCATCATGTAGTTGACGGTGATGTGCTTACCTACCTCACGTGCGAAGTCGAGGAAGGTGAAGTCCTTCATCCAGTCGTAGTTGTTGACCATCAGGGCTGCGTTAGACTCCTTCGACTCGAAGTCGAGGAACTTGGCCACCTGTTTCTTGATACACTCCTGATTGTGGTAGAGTGTCTCGTTGTTGAGAAGGTTGCGCTCCTGGCTCTTACCAGAGGGGTCGCCAATCATACCTGTAGCACCTCCTACGAGGATGATGGGTCGGTGGCCGCAACGCTGCAGGTGACGCAGCATCATGATGCCACAGAGGTGACCGATGTGGAGGGAATCGGCTGTAGGGTCAGTACCCAAGTAGGCTGTAACCATCTCCTTCTGAAGGAGCTCCTCGGTGCCTGGCATCATCTGTGCCAGCATACCGCGCCATTTCAGTTCTTCAACAAAATTCTTCATATTTTTTTCTTTTTACTATTCACTTCTTACAATTTTACGGTACAGGGTCGTAGCCGGAGCCTCCCCAGGGATTGCATCTCAGAATGCGCCAGATGGCCAACCCGAGCCCCTTAATGGGACCATGTTTTTTCAGCGCCTGTTTGGCATATTCGCTGCACGTAGGGGTAAATCGACACGTGGCAGGCGTAAAAGGCGAGATACAGGTCTGGTAGAAGACGATGGGCAGGCAAAGGAGAAATGCAAAGCCCACAGAAACGTAATGGCCGATGCGTCGGATGATGTTCATAGTCTCTCTGCCGCTTTCCCTAATAGTATCCTTACACTCTTTTCTACCGTGGCGCTTTCGTGGAGTCCGTCGGCCAACCAGATAAATGCGATGGCAAGCGTCTGTTGCTGCTGCACCTTGTCTGTCAATATCTGCTTGTGGTGACGATAGGCTTCGCGAATCTGTCGCTTCACTCTGTTGCGATCTACGGCATGCTTAAAGTGCCGTTTTGATACGCTGACCAAGACCTGTACGGGAACATCGTCTGTCACTCGTGCTGTCTCCATGACCACAATCCGCAAGGGGAAGGCAGAGATGGAAAAGCTGCTGCCTTTACTGAAGAGCTGTTCTATCAGTTTCTTGCTGACGATGCGCTCTCGCTTGTTGAAGGTCGGAGAGGCGATGCCCGCCATATATATATTAATAATGTGTAGTTACTCCTGATTCTCGATCAGATAATGCTGCAAGGCACTCGTCATTGAAGGATATTTCTCTGTTGGTGCCTCGATGTCGAGTCGCAGACCTGCGTCTTTCGCAGCCTTGGCCGTCGTGGGACCAAAGGTGGCGATGGCAATCTTGTCCTGCTTGAAATCGGGGAAATTCTTCATCAGCGACTCAATTCCGGAGGGACTGAAGAAAATCAGCATGTCGTAGTCGAAGGTCTTCACTTCCTCAGAGGTGAAGTCGTTGCTGACGGTTTTGTACATCACACACTCGCAGTGCTGCAGTTTCTTGGAGTCGAGCAACATCTCTAGGCTGTTGTTATGCACATCGCTCATCGGCACCAGGTATTTCTCGTTCTTATGCTTCACCATGGTTGGAATGAGATCATCGATCTTGCCCGTTTCTCCGAAAAAGACCTTGCGCTTACGGTATTGCACATACTTCTGGATATAGAGAGCGATGGTTTCTGTCACACAGAAGTACTTCATGTCTTCCGGAATCGTTACTCTCAGCTCTTTGGCCATATTGAAGAAATGGTCAATGGCGTGGCGGGAAGTGAAAACGATGGCTGTGTGGTCCAGAATGTTCACTTTCTGTGTACGAAACTCTTTGGCAGTAATGCCCTCAACCTTGATGAATGGACGGAAAACCAATTCCACATCAAATCTGTTCGCAATATCGTAATATGGCGACTTCTCACTTGTTGGCTTGGGTTGTGAAACCAGAATCTTTTTGATCATCTGTGTCCTAATAATTTATTGTCAATGCATTGGTTATTATTCCAAGTATACCCCAAAGTGCGAGCAAAGGGATGATTTCGAGGGTGCAAAAGTACAAAATAATCTGCAGAAACAGCCCGTTTTTTCTAAAAAAGATAACATAACACTTGTAAAAAGTGAGGATTTTAACTAAAACGAGCACAAAAACGGCATAAAAGATGATGTATTGGGGTGATGAATCGAAATAACTCTGGAATAAGATGGCTGGAAACAACAAGGCACCTTCAATGGCAGAAAGTATGAGCATGGTATGTGTCCATTGTCCGTTATTTTTTCCATTGAAGAACGTATAATTCACCAATGTGTATAGTGGATATTTCAGGAATGTATAGACAAAAAGTATCAAGAAGATGAGTCCGATAAACAAATACTCCTCAGCAAAGATGAAGGTATCGGCGACATAAGTCTTCACATAGAAGAAATAGGCCATTGCCAGCATCAGGCAGTTCTGCAAAGCAAAGAATAGCAGGGCTATCACCTCGCTGGATGTAGGTGTCTTAATGTCCTCGCGTCTGGGGATGTGGAAGAAATCCTTGATCTGTTGTACAACGAAATTCTTGCTGATAGCGAATGCCAGCAATGACAAGATGAAGCATCCCAACAGGAATGAACTGATGATATTATCGTTGCTGATATTGTAGGGAACAGGGTCGCCTGCCATACCGAAAGGCTCATGTGCCAGTTCAGGATGGTATAGCGTGTCGTCGGCTAGAAACTGTTCCTTGTTATAATCGGGTATGCGGATCTCTCGTGGGTTATGTCCTTTGTCGTGGCCAGGTAAGTGGAGCGTGTCAGGTTGTTCGCTATAGTGTATCTCTCCCGGCTGGAACCATGACTGGATAGCGGAATCTTGTTGTTCGGGTGTAGCATCCTTAGGCAACAACTGCAGTACCTGATAGGGTGTCTGAGGCTTTGCTGGATGCCTTACCACGGTATCGGCAACAAGGTCTGTGGCAGGTGTGCTTGTTAAGATGCTATCCTTTGTCAGCATAGGTTATGACAATCCGAAGGCTTTGCGTATATCTTCCACACGGTCGAGTTTCTCCCAGGTAAACAGTTCCACGTCAATGGTCTTCGTCTCATGATAGTGGCTGGTGAAGGTCTTTTTAATCACCTCTGACTGACGGCCCATATGACCATAGGCTGCTGTTTCGACATACATCGGCTGGCGCAGTTTGAGGGTGCGTTCAATGGCTTTCGGACGTAGGTCGAAAAGTTGTTCGATCTTCTTGGCAATCTCACCATCGGTCATTCCCACCTTGCTGCGGCCGTAGGTGTTGACGTAGATGTTCATCGGCTTAGCAACACCGATGGCATAACTTACCTGTACCAGCATCTCGTCGCTGACACCTGCGGCAACCATATTCTTTGCAATATGACGGGCTGCATAGGCGGCGCTGCGGTCTACCTTTGAGGAATCTTTTCCAGAGAAGGCACCACCTCCATGGGCTCCCTTACCACCATAGGTGTCGACGATGATCTTGCGGCCTGTGAGACCTGTATCTCCATGGGGACCACCAATCACGAACTTACCCGTGGGGTTTACATAATAGGTGATATCGGGATTAAAGAGGTTGAGCACTTTTTGAGAGTGTATTTGCTGTTTGACGCGAGGGATGAGGATGTTGATGACGTCATCTTTGATCTTTGCCAACATTTTCTCATCCTCGTCGAATTCATCATGCTGGGTGCTTACCACAATCGTGTCAATGCACTCTGGGATGCCATCGTCGCTGTACTGTACCGTCACCTGACTCTTAGCGTCTGGACGAAGATAGGTCATGACCTTGCTTTCTTTGCGGATATCGGCCAACGTACGCATGATCAGATGTGCTAGATCCAGACTGACAGGCATGTAGTTCTCTGTCTCGTTGGTGGCGTAGCCGAACATCATGCCCTGGTCGCCAGCACCTTGTTCGTCCTCATTACCATTGTCAACACCACGGTTGATATCGGCACTCTGCTCGTGGATGGCACTCAAGATACCACATGAATTGCCGTCAAACTGATATTCGGCCTTGGTATAGCCGATGCGTTTGATGGTGTTGCGGGCGATGGTCTGAAGGTCGATATACACTTCACTACTTACCTCGCCCATGATAACGACTTGTCCTGTTGTTACAAATGATTCGATGGCACAGCGAGCCTTGTCGTCATAAGCCAAAAACTGGTCCAAGATAGCGTCGCTTATCTGGTCGGCTACTTTGTCGGGATGTCCCTCAGATACTGATTCTGATGAAAATAAGTATGACATATGCTTTAAATTTGGGTGCAAAGGTACAAAGAAAAAGTGAAAAGTGGATGGTGAAAAGTGAAAAAATTACTTTTTCATGTTTCTCGGATGGTGCTCCAGGATCTCCCTTCTGAGAGTTGAGGTGTCGATATGTGTGTAGATCTCTGTTGTGCCAATGCTCTCATGACCTAACAGTGCCTGTATTACACGCAAGTCTGCGCCCCCCTCGAGCAATGCTGTGGCAAAGGAGTGTCGAAGTGTATGAGGCGATATAGTTTTTTTGATGCCTGCCGTTTCTGCCTGTCGCTTGATCATGATGAGTATCATGGTGCGTGTCAGATGACCGCCATAGCGATTCAGGAAAACATAGTCTTCCTCCCCAGGTTTGATGCGCATCAGATTCCGATCGTTAAACCAGAATTTCAATTCTTTGATGGCCCGTTGTGAGATGGGAACTAGTCGTTCCTTGCTGCCCTTGCCCAGAATGCGTACATATTCCTCTTCTATATAGAGGTTTGAGAGTTTTAAGTTGACAAGTTCGCTCACCCGCAGTCCGCAAGAGAATAATACCTCGATAATGGCGCGGTTTCTGTGTCCTTCCCATTTTGAGAGGTCGATGCTGGCTTCTAAAGTGTCAATCTCTTCTGGCGATAATACCTCAGGCAGATGCTTGCCAATCTGGGGTGACTCCAATAGTTCCATAGGGTCATCGTCACGGTAACCGTCTAATTGCATGTAGCGAAAGAAACTCCTCACTCCGCTCAAAATACGACACTGGCTTCTTGCATTGATGCCGATGTCGTGTAATCCAGCAGAGAAATGTTCCAGATCCTCGAGTGTTACCTCACGTACGTCGCGTCCTTCGCCTTTCAGATAATCAAGCAATTTACGCAGGTCATGCTGATAGGCGTCGAGGGTGTTGCCTGACATGCCTCGTTGTAGCTTCAGGTAACGTATATAACCTTTGACGATATCTTTCTCCATTAACGGATACCCAGACGGGCTTCAACAACATTCACTACATAGTCGCCCAGTTTTTCGCATTCGTTGATGAGGTCCATGTAGATCGTTCCCACAGCATAGGTGTATTCGTGGTTGTTGACGTCAGTAATGTTCTGCGTCTTCAGCTGGTTGCGGTAGTTGTTGATTTCATGCTCAATATTAAACGAGCGGTTGATATCGAACGACTCCTTGCGCCCCAACATCAGACGGTTCATCTGAGCCAGTGCCTGATCTGTCAGCTCCATCATCTGATGGATGTGATCATACTGCTTCTCAATGAAGTGGTCTTCCTTACCATTATATTTACGCGAAATGGTACGGGCCATATTGTAGCAGGCATCACCGATACTCTCTAGTTCCGAAATCTCACGGAGCATGGCACGAATTTTGGCTTTCGTGTCGTCAGAGAGATGTGCATCACTTACAGAGTCGAGATACTTGGCAATCTCCAGTTCCATATTGTCGCTGATGCCTTCGTATTTCTCAATACGCGTAAAGAGTTTGTTAAAGTCACCGGCCTTATTGTCTTTCTTGTTGTTAGCACTGCTGGAGAGAGTGAGCAACTCGCGTACCATATTAAACATACGCTGCATACGTTCAGAGAACGATTGTATCTCCTTCTGAGCCTCAAGGACCGAAAGTTCTGGGGTTTTCATGATACCAGAGGTAATGAAATGCAGACGGAACTCGTCTTCTTCGTCAACCTTCTTAGGCTTAATCACCCAGCATACGAAACGCTCAATCTGTGGGATGAACCAGATCAGTATCAGGGTGTTGGCCACGTTGAAACAGGTGTGGAAGGCTGCCAGTACGAAACTCAACTTGGCGGCATTGGCCAGGAATACACTACCCTCGACAGCCTCCTTCTGCATCGTGACATCATAGCCAACAAGACCACAGACGGCATCGATGAAAGGACGGAAGACAAACAATATCCAGATGACACCAAACACATTGAAGAACATATGTGCCAGAGCTGCACGACGTGCCTGTGTGTTTGCCGAAAGGGCGGCGAGGTTAGAGGTGATAGTGGTTCCGATGTTCTCACCCATCACCAATGCGATACCCTGATAGATGGGAAGAGCACCGCTGGAACAGAGGATCATGGTAATGGCCATGACAGCTGCTGATGACTGCACGCAGAAGGTGAGAATACCTCCCAACAAGAGGAATATCAGTGTCGTGAGGAAAGATTCTGAATCGAAGGAGGCAAAAAAGTCAAGTACGGCTTGGTTCTCGCCCAAATGCATCTCGGTACCAGTCATACGGAGGGTTCCCAGTCCCAGAAGCAGGAAAGAGAGTCCAAAGAGGAAGTCACCAATATAGCGGTATTTCTTCAGATAAATCAGTATGATGCCTAAAAAGAATGCAGGATAGACGGCACTAGTGATGTCGAACGACATACCTGCCGACATGATCCATGCAGTGAGTGTGGTTCCGATATTTGCACCCATGATGACCGAAATGGCCTGTGCCAATGTGAGAAGTCCTGCATTGACAAACGAAACGGTCATCACTGTGGTAGCTGTTGAAGACTGGACAGATGCCGTTACCAGCATACCCGTTAGCATACCGGTAAAACGGTTGGTGGTCATCGCACCTAAAACGTGTCGCAACTGAGGTCCTGCCATCTTCTGTAAAGCCTCACTCATCGACTTCATACCGAACATGAGCAGGGCAAGGGAACCGAGTAGTTTAAACAAAACAAGCATAGAAATATCTTTTTGATGATGAGATTTCGGCCACAAAGATACAAAAAAATATTAAATGGTCATTCATAATTCGCATTTATTTTGTACCTTTGCCAGAAATTTATCCTAAAACGCTAAAAGAATTGATATGGAACAGACCATTCAGATCCGCATTCGCAATAATAATGAGGTTGTCAAAACGCCGATGGGTTCTACCTTAGAGGAGATCTATCAGCTTTCCGGCCTCAAAATGGAACATGGCCCTTACTCGGCTCGTGTCAATAATAAAATCGAGGGGATGCATTATCGCGTTTTCAACCATAAAGACGTGGAGTTCCTCGATATTACTTCATCGAGTGGTAACAGATGTTACACCCGTAGCCTTTTCTTCGTGTTATGTAAAGCTGCACACGATTTGTATCCCAATTGTAAGGTGTGGATAGATATCCCCGTCAGCAACGGCTATTATGTGTATTTGGATATTGAACGTCCTGTGACACTCGATGATGCTGGGGCTATCCGGCGTCGCATGCAGGAAATTATTGATGCAGCATTGCCGATTCATCGTCACGAAACGACAACAGAGGAGGCTATACAGATGTTCAAGGAACTCAACCAATGGTCGAAGGTGAAGTTGTTGGATAGTACGGGCCGTCTTTATACGACCTATTACGATATTGATGGCTATAAGGATTACTATTATGGTGCCTTGTTGACGAATACCTCACAGTTGTATCTTTTCGGATTGGAAAAGTATTATGATGGATTGCTACTACGCCTTCCGTCTCCTGTACATCCAGACGAACTGGGAGAGATAATACATCAGGATAAGATGTTCGGTATTTTCAAAGAGCATCACCAGTGGCAGGATATCCTCGGATTAAGAACAATCGGCGACTTGAATGAGATTGTGAAGCAGAACCATTTCTCAGAACTGATTATGATCAGTGAGGCCTTGCAAGAGAAGAAAATCGCCAGGATTGCTGATGAGATCAAACGACGCTCGAACCTGAGATTGGTACTGATTGCAGGTCCTTCGTCTTCAGGCAAAACAACCACCTGTAAACGTCTCAATGTCCAATTGGCCGTCAACGGTATCAAACCCATCGGTATCTCACTCGATGATTACTTCCTTGATCGTGACAAGACGCCACGTGACGAAAAAGGAGATTATGATTTCGAAAACCTGCACGCATTGAACCTGCCTCTTTTGAACGAACAACTGACAGCTCTGTTCCGAGGTGAAGAGGTGGAACTGCCTCGCTACGATTTCCCTACGGGTACCAGCCAGAAGAGTGGTAGGAAACTGCGCCTGAAAGAGAATGAGATCTTGGTTGTGGAAGGTATTCACGCCCTGAATCCGGAGTTGACCTCACAAATTCCTGAGGAACAGATCTTCCGTATCTATGCGTCTGCACTGACAACGATCCTGCTCGACAATCACAATTATATCCCAACGACTGATAATCGTCTGTTGCGTCGTATCATCCGTGATCATAAGTATCGGGCAGTGACGGCTCAGGAAACCATTCGCCGCTGGCCTTCTGTACGGGCAGGCGAGAATAAGTGGATTTTCCCCTTCCAGGAGAATGCAGATGCCATGTTTAATACGGCAATGCTCTTTGAGTTGGCGGTGATAAAAAGTCAGGCGGAACCTTTATTGGAACAGGTGCCGGAGAATTGTCCAGAGCACGCTGAAGCCTATCGTTTGCTGAAGTTCCTCCACTATATCAAACCCATCCCTGAGACACAGATACCGCCTACTTCGTTGATACGCGAATTCCTTGGTGGATCATCATTCAAATACTAAATCTCTTTTGATAAGTCGGAGTGACAAAAGTGTTACTCCGACAATTATTTTTAATTTCTTTAACCTAAAAACGATTGTGTGCGCACAAAATAGTTAGTTATTCATTGTTTATAATTCATATTTAATTAGTACCTTTGCACACGATTTCGAATAACAAGGATAATATTCATTTAAAATTAGATTTAGTAATATGGCAAAGTTAGATTTGACTCAGTATGGCATCACCGGTTCTACCGTGATTGCTCACAATCCGTCGTATGAGTACCTCTTCGAAGAGGAAACAAAGGCTGGACTCGAGGGTTTCGACAAGGGCGTAAACACCGAGCTCAACGCTGTTAACGTTATGACTGGTATCTACACCGGCCGTTCACCTAAGGACAAGTACATCGTGAAGGATGCACAGAGCCAGGATAAGGTATGGTGGACATCTGAGGAATATAAGAATGACAACCACCCCATGAGTGAGGAGGTTTGGGCAAAGGTTAAGGAAATCGCCATCAAGGAGCTCTGCAACAAGAACCTGTATGTGATGGATGCTTTCTGTGGTGCTAACGAGGCAACCCGTCTGCGCGTTCGCTTCATCGTGGAGGTTGCTTGGCAGGCTCATTTTGTGAAGAATATGTTCATCCAGCCTACCGCTGAGGAGTTGGAGAGCTTCGAGCCCAACTTCGTGATCTACAATGCTTCTAAGGCTAAGGTTGAGAACTACAAGGAGCTGGGTCTGAACTCAGAGACTTGTGTTGCTTTCAATACTACTACTCGTGAGCAGTGCATCATCAACACCTGGTACGGTGGTGAGATGAAGAAGGGTATGTTCTCTATGATGAACTACTATCTGCCTCTGCAGGGTATCGCTTCTATGCACTGCTCTGCCAACACCGATATGGAGGGTAAGAATACCGCTATCTTCTTCGGTCTGTCTGGTACAGGTAAGACCACTTTGTCAACCGATCCGAAGCGTCTGCTGATTGGTGACGACGAACACGGATGGGACGATGAGGGTGTGTTCAACTTCGAGGGTGGCTGCTATGCTAAGGTTATCAACCTCGACAAGGAGAGCGAGCCCGACATCTACAACGCTATCCGTCGTGACGCTTTGTTGGAGAACGTGACCGTTGATGGTGCTGGCAAGATCGACTTCGCTGATAAGAGCGTAACTGAGAACACCCGCGTCAGCTATCCTATCAACCACATTGAGAAGATTGCCCAGAAGGTGAACAAGAAGAGCGCTGGTCCTGAAGCTAAGAACGTGATCTTCCTGAGTGCTGATGCATTCGGCGTACTGCCCCCAGTATCTATCCTGACTCCTGAGCAGACAAAGTACTACTTCCTCTCTGGTTTCACAGCTAAGCTGGCAGGTACAGAGCGTGGTATTACAGAGCCCACTCCTACATTCTCTGCTTGCTTTGGCCAGGCATTCCTCGAGCTGCACCCCACAAAGTATGCTGAGGAGCTGGTAAAGAAGATGGAGAAGAGCGGTGCTAAGGCTTATCTCGTAAACACTGGTTGGAATGGAACAGGCAAGCGTATCTCTATCAAGGATACCCGTGGTATCATCGACGCTATCCTGGGTGGCGCTATTCTGAACGCTCCCACGAAGAAGATTCCTTACTTTGATTTCGAGGTTCCCACAGAGCTCGAGGGCGTAGCTACTAACATCCTCGATCCTCGTGACACCTATGCTGATGCAGCTGAGTGGAACAAGAAGGCTGAGGATCTGGCAGGTCGCTTCATCAAGAATTTCAAGAAGTATGAGGGCAACGAGGCTGGTAAGGCTCTGGTCGCTGCTGGTCCAAAACTCTAAGAAGTTTTTTGACTTACATCAAAATAAAGGGCGATTCCTGCGGGATTCGCCCTTATTGTTTGTTGGATATCACGAAAATTCCGTACCTTTGCACTTGTAATCGTGAGATTACGTTCATAAATTCATTAGGTTTAGTAGTTAGATTTTAAGGTAAAGATTATGTTATTAGATTTTCAAACGACGGTCATGTTGGTTTGTGTCGTTATAGCGATGATCTTAAGTGTCATTACGCTGATGCATACCACCATCCGTTAGAAGAAGTGCGGGGTGAGTGATTCATACCGCACTTTTTTGCAAAACTAACTTAAAATCAGTCAAATTATAACTTATTTTCTTTAATTATAAGGTGAAAATGACACATTTTTGAGGAATTGTGCGTAAATTTGCATCCGAATTTCGAAATTTACAAAGAACTGATGAAAAAGAAACTCTATACGATAGCCGTTCTTTTGGCCCTCGCCATAACCGTAACCTCTTGTCTGGGTGACGGGAATGAAGCGGAAATAACGGTCTATGACGATACTGCCATGAGCAGTTTCTCACTGTCGGCTGTCAACAGAATTGTTCATACCACCAGTAAATCTGGTGCAGACTCTGTTTACCGTGCGAAATTGTCGGTTGCCAGTTACCCCTTTACCATTGATCAGTATCAGCGTAAGATCTACAATTTAGACTCCTTACCTGCTGATTGTGACGTGAAGCATGTTTTGGTGACGGCTGCGGCCACTGCCTATTCTGGTATTATTGGCGTGAAGAGTGCTACCAGTGACTCTTTGACCTATTATAGCAGTAGCGATTCTCTCGACTTCACGACTCCCCGTATCTTCCGCATCTTTAATAATACGGGATCAAAATACCGCGATTACGAAGTTCGGCTGAACGTTAAGAGTAAAGTAGAAAACCAGACGACCTGGACAAGGATGCCTGAGGGTACTGCTCTGCCCACGACTCCGACCACAGGATGGGATTTCCGCTATAATATTGAAGGCAATGGTATCCAGTCGTCTAAGGACAATTGGACCACCATCATTGATGAGACCCTTGATGAAGACCCGCGTCTGCTGCCCAACAGTGCCAGTGCTTCGTTTGTCAGCTGGAATCTGGGTGATGGATCAACCTATGCCCTGCTTGCGGGTAATTGCGATGCACAAGATAAGTATATGACCGTATGGCGTAAAGTCATCGACAATCAGAACCCCACAAGCTCTGGTTGGGTGTTTATCCCCATAGAGTCGAATAATAACTTTGGCCTGCCTAAGTTGGAGAATAACCAAAGCTATTTCCTGCTGCCCTATACCAATGGTAAGGTGTTGGCTATCGATGGCAATGGTGTTATCTACCAGAGCGTTGATCAGGGTATCACCTGGAAGATTCCAACAGCCCTGCAGCCATCAGTCAGCAATGTTAAATCTGCTGCTACCGATGGCAATGGAGGCATCTGGCTCTTGGAAGATGAAGAAGGCAAAGATGTCGTTTGGTACGGACGAGAAAAATAAAGGATAAGGCAACATGAGGAAGTCTCTGATACTGCTGACGATGCTTCTGGCTGTTGCCACAACGGCCATACAAGCCCAGGACGAGCCAGAATACCGTCTGGAGATAGGTGCTGGAGCTGGAGTCGTGAATTACTTGGGCGACTATAATGCCTCGCTGTTCGGTGAGTTGCAGCCAATGGGAGCCGTGATGGCGAAATATAAGGCTAATCCGCATATGGCGGTGGCGCTGACAGCAGGCTTCGGCAAGCTGCAGGGCTCTTCAGACAAGGCCAACACCTGGTATCCTGAGGGCGAGCGCTACGAGTTCAGCAAGAGCCTGATCGATGTTAATCTGCGCTTCGAGTACAATTTCTGGGCCTATGGCACTGGGAAAGAGTATCGTGGAGCGCGAAGACTGGCCCCCTTCATTGCTTTGGGCTTGGGCTCAGCCATTCATGGCGACCCGGAGAAAGGCTTCGCAGTGAGTCTGCCCATCGGAGCGGGTGTCAAGTATAAGATTGGGGAGCGTGTGAACCTCACAGCCGAATGGCGGGTGCACTTCACCCTGAGCGATCTGCTCGACGGAAAGGAAGACCCCTATGGTATCAAGAGTAGTGGACTCTTCAAGAATACCGATGGCTATAGCATCCTGCAACTGGCAGTGACCTACGACCTCTGGGCCAAGTGTAAGACCTGCCACAACGACAGAGATTGAATAATAGAAGAATAAGATATATGAAAGAGCTTTTGGACATGAACCGCATTCCGCAGCACATTGCCATCATTATGGACGGCAATGGTCGCTGGGCTACCGACCGTGGGCTGGACCGTACTTTCGGACATAAGGAAGGTTTGGAGACTGTGAAGAAGATTACAGCCGAGTGTGCCCGTCTGGGTGTGAAATACCTGACGCTTTACACCTTCTCTACGGAGAACTGGAATCGTCCTGCCTACGAGATTGAGGCACTGATGGGGCTCGTGCTGGGTTTTGTCGAGATAGAATTGTTTACTGAAAACAATATCAGGTTCCGCATGATAGGTGATAGGGATCGTCTGCCCGATGGCGTTCAGAAAAAGATCAGTGATCTGGAGGAAATCACGAAGGATAATACCCATATGACTGTTGTGATGGCCATGAGCTACTCCAGCCGTTGGGAGATTACCAATGCTGTGCGCAAGATCGTGACCGAGGTGAACGATTTGGAATTGCCGCTTCCCCAGAACAAGCTGAAGAAACTGGTCACGGGAGGCATCCGTGCTGAGGATATCACAGAAGAGTTTATCAGTCAGCACCTTTGCACCAACTTCATGCCCGATCCCGAACTGCTCATCCGTACGGGTGGCGAGTTGCGCATCTCCAACTACCTGCTTTGGCAGTGTGCCTACTCGGAGTTCTACTTCTGCGACACCTACTGGCCCGACTTCGACGAAGAGGCTCTCTACAAGGCCATCCTCGACTATCAGGGACGTCAGCGTCGCTTTGGTAAGACCGAGGCACAGGTGGAAGAGGGGGAAAATAAGTAAGAAAGAACAGTTAAAAACGATGCTATATAATATAATAAGGTATAAAGGAGTGACAAGTGGATGGGTAATGAAAGTGCTGTTGGTACTGTTCACTATTCACTATTCACTATTCACTGCTACTGCTCAGGATAAGATTGTACATCCGGATATCTCTTATGCCGGTACCCCGCGCTCGTGTGTCATTGGTGGTATCGCCGTCGAGGGTGTCGAAGGTTATGAGGACTATGTGCTTACAGGACTCTCAGGCCTGACGGTGGGCCAGGAGATAGAAGTGCCTGGCACCCAGATTACCGAGGCCGTAAAGCGCTACTGGCGTCACGGATTGTTCTCGAAGGCGCAGATCAGCGCCGACTCTATTGTGGGCAACAAAATCTATCTGCGTATCACGCTGGCCATGCGTCCTCGCGTGAGCACCATCAACTATATTGGTATCAAAAAGTCGGAGCGCGACGATATGGAGGCCAAACTGGGTATCATCAAGGGTAGTCAGATTACGCCCAACATGATCGACCGTGCAAAGATCCTTGCTCAGAGATATTTCGATGAGAAAGGCTTTAAGAATGCCGAGATCAATATCGTACAGCGCGATGATCCCGAGAACCCTGGCCAGGTGGTGCTCGATGTGAATATCGACAAGAAGGACAAGATGAAGGTGCGTAACATCTATCTGACGGGTAACGAGAAACTCTCTGACAGTAAGATCAAGGGCTCGTTCTTCGGTAAGGGTGCCTTCGGAAAGATCCACGAGGCTGGTAAGTTCTCCAACTTCTTCAAGGCCAAGAAGTTTACCGATGAGCGCTATAAGGAAGCCAAGCAGAAGCTGATAGAGAAATATAATGAGTTGGGCTTCCGCGATGCTACGATCCTAGAAGACTCCGTGTGGAATAACGACGAGAAGCACGTCAACGTCTATGTGCGTGTGGACGAGGGTGAGAAATATTACGTCCGCAATATCACCTGGGTGGGTAATACTGTAGTAACCTCCGACTATCTGAATGCCGTGCTCGACATGAAGAAGGGTGACCCCTACAACCAACGTCTGCTCAAGAAACGTCTGCAGGAAGACGAAGATGCTGCCAGCAACTATTATTATAACAATGGTTACGTGTTCTCCAGCATCGAGCCTGTGGAAGTGAACATCGTCAACGATAGTATCGACCTCGAGATGCGTATCATGGAAGGTCCTCAGGCCCGTCTGAACCACGTGCGCATCTATGGTAACGACCGTCTTTACGAAGAAGTGGTGCGTCGTGAGCTTCGTACCAAGCCTGGCGACCTGTTCAATAAGGATGCCATCATGCGTTCAGCTCGTGAAATCGGTTCTTCAGGATTCTTCGATGCAGAGACCATCAACCCTGAAATCAAGCCCAATGGCGAAGATGGAACCGTCGATATCAACTGGCAACTCGAACAAAAGAGCAACGACCAGTTGGAGTTCTCGCTGGGTTGGGGACAGACGGGTGTCATCGGACGTATCGGTATCAAGTTCAACAACTTCTCGCTGCGCAACCTCTTTGGCAAGAACAAGCTTCATCGCGGTATCCTGCCATATGGTGATGGCGAGCAGCTGGGCTTCAACTTCCAGACCAACGGTTCCTACTATAGCTCGCTGAGTGCCAACTATGGTACCAACTGGTTTGGTGGCAAGCGCCCGAACATGTTCAACATCAGCGCCTTCTATTCGAAGCAGAGCGATATCAACAGCATGTACCGCAATAATGCCTTCTACAACAGCTACATGAGTTATAGCTATGGTATGACTGGTTACAACCCCTATGCCATCAACTACGAGTCAATGCTCGACGATGACAAGACGATGACGGTATTTGGAGCCGCAGTCTCTTGGGGTAAGCGTCTGCGCTGGCCTGATGACTACTTCCAGCTGTCGGCATCACTGGGTTACACCCGTTATATGCTGCGCGACTGGCAGTACTTCTATATCCGTAATGGTAACTGTAACAACATCAACTTAGGTATAACCCTCTCGCGTAACTCTACCGATAACCCGTTGTTCCCGCGTCACGGTTCTGAGTTCATGGCCTCCGTATCGCTCACACCGCCCTGGTCGCTCTTCGATAAAAAGGACTATGGCAGTCTGGCCAAAAATTCCAGGTCGGTCACTTATGAGGACGAGCTGCAGGATGTGTATCGTTGGATTGAATACCATAAGTGGAAGTTCAAGTCACGCACCTTTACCGCCCTCACGGGTGGAAACAAGTGCTTCGTGCTCATGACGCGTGCGGAGTTCGGTATATTGGGTGCCTATAATAAAGACAAGAAATCGCCCTTCGAGACCTTCTACGTGGGTGGTGACGGTATGAGCGGCTATAGCTACGGCTATTCTGAGGAGACCATCGGTCTGCGTGGTTACGATAATGGTTCTATCTCTTACTCAGCGTCCTACGACCTGATGAATCAGGGTATCAGCCTCTCATCGTATAATGCCTACGCCTACGACCGCTTCACGCTCGAGCTCCGCTATCCGTTCATGTTGGGTAACACCACCATCTACGGCCTCGGATTCCTCGAAGGTGGTAATGCCTGGGCGCGTGTCAAGGACTTCAACCCGTTCAAGATGAAGCGTTCTGCTGGTCTGGGTGTGCGTATATTCCTGCCGATGGTAGGTCTGATGGGTATTGACTGGGCCTATGGTTTCGACTATGTGACCACCAGTCAGGCAGGCGCTCGTTCAAAGGGCGGAAGCAACTTCCACTTCATCCTCGGACAGGAGTTCTAAAAGAAAACTATTAAACCACAATCGAGTTTTCTCGTCAAAAGTGGTGTAACACTAAATAGAAAGGAATATGAAGAAAGTAATCATCTGCGCAATCTGCGTAATCTGCGGTTTGGCTTCTGCATCAGCACAGAAGTTCGCGTTGGTCGATATGGAGTATATCCTGAAGAATATCCCCGCCTATGAGCGTGCTAATGAGCAGTTGAACCAGGTATCGAAGAAATGGCAGGCTGAGGTTGACGCATTGTCTACAGAGGCCCAGACCATGTATAAGAACTATCAGAACGAGGTGGTGTTCCTGTCACAGGAGCAGAAGAAAGCCAAGCAGGATGCCATCGTTGCTAAGGAGAAGGAAGCTGCCGACCTGAAGAAGAAATACTTTGGCCCCGATGGCGAACTCTTCAAGAAGCGTACGGCTCTGATGACACCCATTCAGGACGAGATCTACAATGCCGTCAAGGACATTGCCGACCTTCGCGGCTATCAGCTCATCCTCGACCGTGCCAGCGATACTGGCATTATCTTCGGATCCCCCAAAATCGACATCTCCTCAGAGGTGCTTCGAAAGTTAGGATATAGTAATTAATAATCAATAAAGTAATCAAAAATGAAGAAAATTATCATTTGCGCAATCTGCGCAATCTGCGGTTTTGCTACCGCTAACGCACAAGGCAAGTTCGGACATGTGAATACTCAGGAGATCATCCAGGCTATGCCGGAGTACCAGAAGGCCCAGACTGAGATCAAGGCCCTTCAGGACCAGTATGAGGCTGATCTGAAGTCGATGCAGGACGAGCTGCAGAAGAAGGCTGAGGCTTTTGATAAGGAGCAGGCCACTCTGCCCGACAATATCAAGCAGCGCCGCAATCAGGAACTGCAGGATATGTATACCAAGATCCAGCAGAGCTTCCAGGACAATCAGCAGGCTCTTCAGAAGGCTTCTGGCGAGAAGATGCAGGCCATCCAGACTAAGGTGCTCGACGCCATCAAGTCAGTTGGTTCAGCTGGCAACTTCACCTACATCGTTGAGATGGGTTCGCTGCCCTATATCAGCACCACGCTCTCTACCGATGTTACTGCTCAGGTCAAGGCAAAACTCGGACTGAAATAATAGTAAATAATTAATAGTGAATAGTGAATAGTAAAGACAGGATTGTTATGAAGAATAAGATCATTATTGCATTGAGACTGGTAGTGATACTGTTCACTATTCACTGTTCACTTTCCACTGCTTTTGCTCAAGAAGAAGAGACAAAAGCACCCATTCGTTTCGGTTATCTCAGTTACCAGCAAGCGCTGCAGTCAATGCCGCAGTATGCTCTGGTACAGGAGCAGATGGCTGATCTCCGCAAAAAATACGAGGCAGAAATGCTGCGTGTCACCAATGAGTTCAACCAGAAGTACGAAGAGTTTCTTGAAGGTCAGCGTGAATTTCCTAAGTCTATCCTCAAGAAGCGTCAGGCTGAACTGCAGGACATGATGTCGCGCAATGTGGCTTTCAAGGAAGAATGCCGCAAGCTGCTAGCAGCGGCTGAGCGCGAGGCGTTGGCGCCACTCAAGATTCAAATCTCTGAGACGGTGGCTAAGATTGCTAGCGAACGAGGTCTTGCCCTTGTGGTCAACACCGACTCCGATGCCTGTCCGTATATCAACCCCGAGATGGGTGAGAGCATCTCTGAACTTGTTATTTCATTGCTTCAGAAATGAGCTCCTCTCCACTCTCCACTCTCAATTCTCAACTCTCCACAGCCCCTGGCCCCATTGGTATCTTCGACAGTGGCTATGGTGGTCTGACCATCTTGCATGGCATCCGTCAGCTGTTACCCGAATACGATTATCTCTATCTGGGCGATAATGCCCGTACCCCCTATGGTCCGCGCAGTTTCGAGGTGGTCTACGAGTTCACCCGTCAGGCTGTGATGAAACTGTTCGAGATGGGTTGCCATCTCATCATCCTTGGCTGCAACACCGCCTCGGCAAAGGCCTTGCGCACCATCCAGCAGAATGATATCCCCCAAATCGACCCCGAGCGTCGTGTGTTGGGCGTCATCCGTCCTACCGCTGAGGTCATAGGCGAACTCACGCAGAGCCGTCATGTAGGCGTGCTCGCCACCGAGGGAACCATCAAGAGCGAAAGCTATAACCTGGAAATCCAGAAACTTCACCCCGACATTCAGGTCACAGGCGTCGCCTGTCCTTTCTGGGTGCCGCTTGTGGAATACAATGAGGCCGACTCACCTGGTGCCGACTATTTCGTCAAGAAGCGCATCGATCAGATCATGCGTCTTGACCCCCAGATCGATACCATCATCCTCGGCTGCACCCACTATCCGCTGCTTATGCCCAAGATCCTGAAATACCTGCCTGCTGGAGTCCGCGTCATTCCGCAGGGCGAGTATGTGGCTGAGAGCCTTCAACAGTACCTCGAGCGCCATCCGCAGATCGAGGCCAAGTGCTCGAAGAACGCCAGCGTTCATTATCTCACTACCGAGAACCCCGATAAATTCAAGGAATCAGCCCAAATCTTCCTTCACGAAGACATTGATGTGGAGAACATCATGCTGGGATAAATAATAGAATACAAAAAATGGGGTGTGTCAAATCTTGACACACCCCATTTTTGTTATGCGATAATTTCCTTTTGCTTATTCATTCTTGATCCACCAAGTTGGAACGTGTATACGCTCAGTCATCCACATCCAATCACGATCAGCATTCACAGCCACGATCATGGGTACTGTACCCTTCTCCGGGAACGGAATCTTGTAAACGATATTCAGGTTGTCTAATCCACTCTTTCTCATGGTCACAGAGATGTTGTTTGCAGCGGGATCCCAGCTCTTGTCATCAATAGTGAAAGTAGCAAGAATCTCATCATAATCATAACCCACCTGCGTGTTATACATAGTGGTAACGGTGAAATTGTTCTCACTCTTGCTCCATGTCTTATTACCGATGGTCAGGTCGAAATCGAGTGTACCACCCATAGCGCGGATCTCAGCAATCTGATCGCCATAAGTCGTCTCACTTGTTTCATCCTTTAACTCACCATTCACAAAAGTCTGCTTATAATGTGTTGTAACGTTCTGATGAACATCAACCACGATGTCGTTGAAGTCGAAGTCGTCGGCACCACCAAGATCCTCAATCATATAGCGCTTTGCAAAGTAAGTGGGGACGTCGAACTCATTAAAGGTAATGATGGTCTCACCGGGAATGTCAGGATTACCAACAATAGCCAGCACGATGTCGTTATAGTCGTTGTCGGAAGATTCTGTTGTTCCGTCATTATCCTCAATACCGATATACTTGATCACAGCATTCTCTTTCAGGGGGATACCTGCGTCGATAGTTGTTCCTGCGGGAACGTCAACATAGAGAGCCTGACCAGTGTAAGTACCAACTGTAGGCTTGCTGGCACCAGCTTTTTTCACATTGTCGATATAGATGTCGATAGGTGTACCCACGGGAGCCTTTACTCTAAGACCCGGCATGTCGATGGTTACACCGTTGCTCTTCATGCCATTCACATAGTGCTTGTCATACTGTGTCCAGGTCTTGGTATAGAGCTTTTGAGGGGTAGAGTTACCAACCTTGACCATCAGGTCGTGAGTCCATGTACCGCGTGTGCTGATGGGGAAGATGTAGAAATCGCTGACGGGAGCCAGCAGCTTAATAGCCTGTACACCTGTGCGGGGTTTGCTCTCAGGAAGCACCTCATCCATAGCGTGAAGAAGACTGTTGTTCTTGGTTACCTTACCATCTGCACCTACACCGAAGTCCAGACCAGCAACAGTTGTGGTGGTGATAGCGTCAGGAGTCGTGATGTCAGTCACACCGCGTGTACCAAGGCGAGCATAATCAGAGAAGTCCCAAGACTGGTTGGGGTCGATTGCACCATACTTCTTAACGAAGTTTGCTTCGTAATTAATTTTCGTCTGCTCAATTTCCTGCAACATCTCAGCCTTCTTCTGAGCGTCAACAGTACTCTGGTCAAACAAATCAGTACTCTTTGCGCATGAAGCCATCAAGGCTACTGCGCCCAACGCAATGAATGCGTTTGTAACGAACTTTCTCATTTCTAATTGATTTTTAATGGTTTAATTGCCGCAAAGGTACGAAAAATTTGTTAACGGACACAATTATGTTAATATACTTTAACACTTTTTGTTTGGAAATCAAAGACCTGTCCCCCCGATTCTAAGGTTTTGTGACGAATGGCATGAAACCGTCCCGTTGTTACAGGCTCAGGGCTGCCTGCATCGAATCGACTGCAGAAGGACGCTGAGCAGGATGAGAGCGATGCCGAGGTAGAAGGAGAAATTGATCTCGTGGCCTTCGCCAAAGATGAGGAAGGCAAGGGCGATGGTGTAACAGGGCTCGAGATTATAAGTCAGGTTGACGGTGAAGGCGGAGAGGCGCTTCAACGCCTGGATCTGTAGCAGATACATGGCAACGGTACAGAACAACGCATGGCAGAGCATGAACCAGAGATTCGAGCCATCTGGAATGACTACGACAGGCTGTTGGCTGGGGAAGAACCACAGATAAACGGGGATAATGGCAGATACGACAACAAGTCCCCCCGACATCTGATACATCAGTACCGTACGACTGCGGACACCCACGCTGACCTTCTTGTTGCAGATAGCATAGAGGGCACAGACGGCCGACGACACCACGCCAATCATAATGCCATAGCGATAGCGGGCATCGAGTGAGAAAATACACATCACACCAGCTACGGCGATCAGCGAAAAAAGAAACTCCAAACCAGAAAAACGCTTCTTGAAGATCATCGGCTCGAACAATGCCGTGAAGAATCCTATCAGCGAAAAGCAAATAACACCGATCGACACGTTCGAGGCCTTAATGCTGCCATAGAACAATATCCAGTGCAGTCCCAACAAGGCTCCACATCCACACAACTGCAGGAATTTCCGCCATCCGACGCGAGGCAACCCAGTGAACACCAGCAGGATGCAGCTCGTAAAGAGCATGCGATACCACACAATGTCCACCTCGTTGAGCGTAATCAGTCGTCCGAACAAGCCTGTAAAGCCTGCAAGCATCACACTCAGGTGCAACTGAATAAAACCCTTCTTCGTCTCGTTCATTCTGGCTGTAAGGCTACAAGGCTGTTAATTCTGTAATTTGACAATGGCATACGAGGTGGCAGGCATATGGATGGTCATGTCGCCAGTCTTCTTGTTGTGTCTGATATTGAAAATGTCGCCAGCTAAAAGTCTGGTCTTCTTGAATTTCACATTAATATTAAATGTGGCATCAGAAGCCTCTGCCTTGGGATTGAGCATCACCAGCACCACATCCTTACCAGCTGCACGGGCATAGACAAAGGGATATGACGACTCAGAGGACTCTGTGGGGTAGATGGGCACGAATTCGGCATAGTTGGCAAGGGCAGGTTCATTGTGGCGCAAGGCGATGAGCATTCTGGTCTTGTTAAGCAGTGAGTTGGGATTCTTCTCTTGTGTCAGCACATTAGGCGCATCGGGGGCAGGATCCACAGGCAGATAGAGCTTGTCGGCATCACCAGACGAGAAGCCGAGGTTCTTGTCGTTGCTCCATTGCATGGGTGTACGGGCACCATTACGCGGCTGATAGGCACCTTCCACCTGTGGCCAGCTTGTAGGTAATTGTCGCATGCCGATTTCGTTGCCATAGTAAAGGAAAGGAACGCCAGGCATCGTGAAGCCGAAGGCATAGATAATCTCCAGTTCTTTATCTGTACGTTTGTTGCCAAGACGGGCATTGTCGTGATTACCCATCGGCAGGCTGATATAGCCCTTGCCAACGGTCTTTTGGTATTGGTCCATGTAGCTCTTCAGGAAGGCCTTGATTTCGCCCTTACCCTCAGCATCGAAATAGCTGTGTCCTTTGCTTACGCCGTTGAGTATGCGCCAATCCTCCTTCTGAAAGAGGTCGTTGTAGCCGTTGAACCAGTGGAAGAAGTCGACGTGGAAACAGTTGTCGAGTGCATCAGCAGGAAACGACCACTCAGCCACCATAAAGCCGTGAGGGTATTCCTTTTCCAGCAGTTGACGAATCTCGCGCCAGAAGAGCTTGGTTTCATTTTCGTTGGTATTATAGAACTGCTCATTGCCTCTCACGCGACGGGTCTTCACCAGAGCCCCAGCCATATCAGCACGGAAACCGTCGGCACCCATATCCATCCAGAAGCGCAGCACATTCTTCAGGTCCTCACGCATAGCCATCACATCCGGATGATCCGTGGGCAACTGCCACTTCTGCTCAGGATCGGGATTGGCAAAGCCGAAATTGAGGGCAGGCTGACACCAGTAGAAGTTACGCATAAACTGACCGTTACGTTGGCCGTAACCCTTTACAAACTGGCCTGCAAACTCCATTGGGGGATCCACCCAGTTGGTCTCAGTCCAGATGTAATAGTTGGAGTATTTGTTCTTCTCCTGCTTCTGCGAGGCCACAAACCAAGGATGATCGATAGCAGTATAGCTAATCACGTAGTCGAAAATAACGTGCATGCCACGCTTATGAGCCTCCTCAAAGAGCCTTTTGGCATCGTCGTTGGTGCCATAGCGGGGAGCGATTTTGTAATAGTCACGGATGTCGTAGCCCGCATCGTTGAAAGGTGAGTCGAAGAACGGGTTGAACCAAATGGCATCCACGCCGAGGCTCTTCACGTAATCGAGCTTGCTGATGATACCCTGCAAATCTCCGATGCCATCACCGTCTGAGTCGCAGAACGTCTGCGGATAAATCTGGTAGAACACGGCATTCTTGGCCCAATCGGGCATCGTCGGAATCTCATACTTTCCTGTAATGGTCTGAGCCGTCGCGATAAAAGCGCATGCCATCAGCCATATTGCTAAAAACGTTTTCTTCATGTTAAGTCCTTATATCTATAATTTTGTTGCAAAAATAAACAAATTATTTGATAATAGAAAGATATTCGCCAACTTTTTGTCACATCGGGGTCAGGATACTTTGTGACATTATGCTCTCCTAATAATAGAAAACCCGACTCCTGTCATCCGCTCCAATTGCCTGATGCTTGCTCCAAAAACCTTGGCAGATCTTAGAATCTCTTCGCGACGGTCTTTGCTAAGCAACTGGATATCGGCAGGAGTTCTGAGCCCGTAAGTATCCAACAGGTATTCCTTTACCTCGTCATCGCTAGCAAAGCAATTGCTTTTGTCGTAATCGAGTATGCGAACATTCTTTGCCAATGGCTCATTCACCAGTTCCCGCAGTTCATCCAGCGCCATCCGTTTCAGCACATGCAGTGTTTTGCAGATAGATTCACCTATAGTCTGCTGACTCTCGTATTCCCTCCAGCTACTCCAAGGATAGCTTATCACATCCTTCGACAACCCTGCGGCCATAGGATTCTGGTGAATATATCGGAGGAGGGTGAAGAAATAAGCGGCATCGTTGACGGGTTCGCTTTTGAATCTGTCCTGAAACAAATGCCCGCATCGCTCATGCTTCTTGTTGAAATAGAGTGCGTATGCGGCTGAGATGCGCTTGACGACAGACGACAAGTCTTCAGATTCCTCCTTGATGAGGAGATGGACATGGTTTGGCATAAGACAATATGCATAAAACGAACAACGAGGCGGCTGTGGATGATTCAGCTCGTCTTTCGGATTTGCAAACTGGCCGAGCAATTCTTGAAATCTTGAGTAATCACTTGGCTGCTCGAAGATAATCTGATGGTTCACGCCTCTCATCATGACGTGATAAATACCTGTTTCACTTTTGGTTCTGAGTGTTCTTGCCATATTATTACACTTTTTGATTAACTGCTGCAAAGATACAAACAAATTGTGAATCGTCCAAACAATTCACGCAGAAATTAATCCCAAAAGCCTAAAAAACAGAAATGTCACAAAGTATCCTGACCCCGATGTGACATAAGTGGCGAGTATTGAGAGAATTAGAGGGGATTGTTGCGTGGGTGTAAGATATTTTCTATACAAGGAATTAGGAACACGAAAAAGGGCATACCAGAGAGTTTTTGCGGCCTAGGCAGGTAGCAAATGTTTCCCAGGCAGGGAACAAGTGTTTCCTAGGGAGGCTCGAAAACGCCCATTTTCAGGCGCGACGCAAAGTATTGCAGTTTTGTAATAAAAAATGATGATACAGCTTTCCTATGTCACACCGGGGTCAGGACACTTTGTGACATAGCAATTTTTCTATTGATTTGATTGTATTTCATATTGATAATAGTAATTTCATTTCACAAGGCATTAGAAAAAGAGAGAAACTTGCGATAATCAGAATAATTGCGTATCTTTGCAAATCAACAATTGAATAGGATTATGGAAGAGAAAGAACTGAAAGCGAAAGATATACCAATGGGGTACCCATTGTGCTTTAACGAGTCATGTGCAGAGAAGGGAAAGTGCATGCATTTTCAGGCCAGGCTGCTGATGCCTGAGGGTCGTTATTATGGTTCGGCTGTTTTTCCGTTAGCTTGGAAAGATGGTAAATGCAAATGTTTCAAGGAGAAGAAACTTGTGAAGAAGGCTTGGGGGTTCACGAAGATCTATGATAATGTTCCCCAGAGGCAAAAGGCTGAGGCTCGCGCATGTGTACATTCATTCTTTGGGCGAGGCAATGGTCCATATTATAGGGTTCATCATGGTGAGAATAAGCTTTCGCCCAAGGAACAGAAGGAGATTTTGGCGATTCTTGCTAAGTTTGGAAGTATCGAGGGAATCAGATTTGATCATTACGTTACGGATTGGGACTTCGATTATTAGCAGCAGAACATTATGAGAGCCTAGCTGGCTATCCGTCAGACTAAGGCTCGCTGTTTATTCCCACGTTGGGAACGTTTTATTCCCAATGTGGGAACATTTCATTCCCAACGTGGGAATAATTTGGATGGGCTTATTTCAAAATAAGAGGCTTCAGGGAAACCTAAAGACACCCCACCTAATCAATTGAAACATCGATAAACACAAGGAATGCACAGGGTTGGGTGTTGGCTCAGCACTCACCCTAACACCTAACCCAACACTCCACCCAAAACCCACCCTTCGCATGTTTTTTCCCATTTATTCCAGAAACACTCAGAAAAGTGTTAAAAAACAACTTTGTCGTGCCTATTTGGGGGAAAAACGTGCAAACCGCATTTTTATTTCGTATCTTTGCACCTTGAAAGGCGTGACGCTGTGAGAGACACTTACTAGCCAATCTAGCCTAACCACTAAAAATTCTTTTATTCCTATGCGTAAGGAACTGACCATTCATGGTGAGACTCTTGGAGTTTCACAGAAAGGAATGCTCGAAGTGGAGCAATTCCTGAAAGACAATTACCTCTTCCGCTTCAACGAACTGAGCGGGAAGGTAGAGTATGTAACCCTGCCGTCTGACGAGGTCGAGACGTTCAATCCCATCCAGGATTATCTCTCGCATCTGCCCCAATGGGACGGGCAGAACCATGTAGCCCGTCTCTTCGGACGTTTGCCTGGTGTGAGTACAGAACAGTTGGAGTTTCTCTCTGTCTGGATCCGCTCGGCTGTGGCTTACTGGTTTCCAGACGTATTACAAGGTAATTCCACTCAAGGCTGCATAAGAGGGTGGGTGTCTGGTGGAGAGTTAGGGTATGTGTTGGGGTGAGTGCTCAAGCAACACCCACCCCTTCGCTATCCTAGTGTTTAAAGGCTTTCTGAACTATCGGGGTAGATGTTTCGCAACAATATGTCACAAAGTATCCTGACCCCAATGTGACATTCATCTCTAATTATTTTTTCATGATGATTATCTTGCCATTCTGGATATAAAGTCCGCGAGGCAGATGGTCTGTCTTTGTACCCTGCAAGGTGTAGATGGTCTGGCGGTTCTCGTTCTCAGTGGCAATGGTGTTGATACCGGTTTCCCCATGCGATAGGGAAAGCGTAAGCGTGCGGTCGGCAGTCTGTCTTTCGTGCGTATCGCCATAGTTGCTCTTGTTGTCAAGAACACTGTAAACAGAAGCATCGGAAATATTACCATATCCAAGAACTGCGTTATAAATAGAATTGGCCTTATAACGAGTATAGGTGGATTCTATATCGTCTCTTTCTGTCTTGTTGGCAGCAGAGTTCTCATCTCCTTTGGCGTGTAAGATGAATAAATCGGCAGCGAAAACGGCTAAATCATTGATATACGTAGCCGCATACGAGGCCAACGCTCCTGCTTTTGCATTCATTTTATCTTTTGCGATACTCACCAGCCTGTCGTGCAACCATTCCTCACATCCTGCGGGATTCAGGCTCGACGTAGCGACATCTAGCGTCTGCATGTCTTGTGAAAGCGTGAGCATGCGGTAATCACAGGGATATGAAATCAGCGAGCCCGTATTGATATCGTAGATACCGTTTGCCTCATCGTCATTCCAGTCGTAAGCGATGTCAGAGGTGTGGAAATGTCCTGTCAATATGACTTTCACGCCAGCATCGATGAGTGCGTCCCGTACAGCAGTGGGATTGCCCACAGTATAGGTCGCGATAAAATTACTGGCGCCTTTGATATGTTCTATCAACGGATGGTGCATCATGGCGATGACCTGCTTGCCCTGAACATTGGCGGTATTTGCCTGATTGCAGAGCCACGTGAGGGTAGCAGAGGGGATGGATCCGGTATGTGAGTCAATGCCCAGGAGCACCAGTCCTTCCACAGGCTCTGCCACATAACTAAGAGAGCCGTTCTCGTCGACAGTGCTACCTGTACCATAGCCGAAACCATCATAGAATGCAGCAAAATTGGAAGCAGACAGCACAGGGGCGTTTTCCGTTGTACCATCAGCTTTGAACTTTGTATGGTTTCCCTCTTCACCCAAATCGTGGTTGCCTGGAATCACAAAAACCTTTTTGCCAGCAGCAGTCAGTGTTGCGAGCTGCGTACGAACGAACTCGTGACTTGTTTGTTCGCCGTCTTTCGTCAGGTCGCCAGTGACAAGTACGATGTCTGCATTGCTCTTGACGGCATCTACAAACTGTGTGAAGAGACCTGCGCTCTCCGGAAGCATCTTGCGCTGGCCTGCATAATAACTCGTCCATGCCGACTGTGTCTCAGCACCAGATTCGAGCAAGTCTGACGCCATCACATGTGGATCGGAGACAACGGCTATCGTTGTCTGTGCTCTACTTGTACTGTGTATAGAGACCATACAAAGCATCATCAGTGATATAGTCAACTTCCTCATATCCGTCTTGGTTTTAACTCTTATTTCATGGCCTCGATCAGGAGGGGGACGATCTGTTTGCGGGAGAGCTCCTGCGGGGTGAAGGTGACGCCAGGACGGATGGAGGAGCCGAAGACCTTTTCTGCTAAGGCCTGAGCGCCCTCGCCAAAGTAGAGGAAATAGGTGCCGTCGACACCTGACACATCAATCTTTGCAAACAACATCTGGCGTTTCTTCAGCGTCATCACCTCGGGCATCACGGCGAGCATGCGGTCGATGAAGGTATCTGCTTCGGCCTGGCTGATATCCAGACTACCGATACCTACCAGACGGCCATCGAACTCATAGTCTTTATAGTCGGAAAGGAAGATCTCTGCGTCTGTCATACCAGTGTAGTCGTTGGCGGCATCTTTCATAGCCTGATTGATTTTGGCAACGGAGTCAGGCGACAGGCCCAGTTGTGAGATGAGTGCCAACCACGCTGTGCTGTCAATTTTCTGTGTGGTGCTCGTCGAGAGGTTGCGAGTGTCGCTGAGAATGCCGGCCAGCATGACGCGGGCTGTCTCGTCGTCGATGGCGATACCCAATTCCCGATACATCTGGTAGATGATGGTGTTAGTGGAACCTACCATCTCGCGTCGCACGTAGGGGATGACGGCATCTGCGATGTCACCTTCAACGTGGTGGTCTATCTTTTGCAGGATGACGGCCTCGCGGGCACCATCGACACATTGGGCGTAGTCGGTGTGGTCTGTCAGTATCAGACGGGTATTGGGCACAACTGATGTCTTCAGTTCTGGCAGTTCAAAGTCGAACAGGGCCGAGATGTAGGCCGACTCGCGGTTGGTGGGACTGCTGACCTTGGCCTTGCAGTTATATCCCAACTGACGCATGAGACGGGCAAACGACAGGGCTGAGGTGGCTGCATCGACATCGGGTGTCTTGTGGCCGTAGACATAGCACGTGTCATTCCCCCAGTCGAGTGATTTCAGCAACGCGCGATAGGCTTTTCCCTGTTGGGGCTGCTGCTCTATGGGCTTGGGGATAGTAGAGCATGATGAAATGATCATGGCAATGCAGCAGCAACTTGCAGCCAGCCAAAGGATATGGGAGAATTTCTTCATAATCTTACGCAAAGACTTTGGGCCATCACTTTAGCTCCTGACGAAGAGGAGGTAGGCGGTAGTGATGATGATGGAGGTGAGGAAATAGATGACGAGGAAGATGAGGAAGGCGAAGAAGACTTTGAGAATGGTGCGCAAATAGGAGTAGCCCGATAGCTGTTTGAGGGGGATGAGGGCGAGGATGAAGAGGAAAGGCTCGATCATCAGCGGTAGGCAAAGGATGCCTGCGATGATGTTGTAGATGGTGAGCATGTTGGAGATGTAGACGGTGGCCACGAAGAACTCTGAGAACCGCATGTCGGGGATGTTGGGACAATGGCGGAAGAAGAGATAGAGGGGCACTGAGAATAAGAGCAGGAAGACGAGCGACACGATGGTCATGTGTTTGTAGGCCCATCGGGTAATGCCCTTGCTGTCGAAACCTAACTCCTTTGAGACATTCGGATCGTTTTGCACATAATTATCTATCTGGTCGACTATCTCCAACCGCTGTTCCATACGGTTGACACCTTGGATATTCACGCCATTCTCCACGAGCAGCGTCAGCGCCACCAGTAGGAAGAACATCTTGAACGGTGGGAAATAGGCCATCTGCATGCCCTGCAGATAGTCGCGAATCATGTAACCCGGACGCAGAATCAAGTCGCGCAGGGTACGGAACATGCCGCGATTGCCCAGTCCCCAGACGTCGAGGAACAGGAGGAAGGCTTTCTTGAAAGAGTATCTGCCGATTCTGGCCGACTGTCCGCAACGAGGGCAGTAGTTGCCCTCGAAGCGTGTGTCGCAGGTGGCGCAGACGTGCGAAGCCTCAGACAACGGCTTCACCTGATGGGGTTGCTGCTGCCAGGTTCTGAATCGGCGATATGTCTCTTTCCAATTCCCCATTATCTCTGACTTTCGGTCTCGGCACGCTTTTTCTGGAAGAAGCGGTCGATGAAGTTAATCTGTTCGCGGTTGGGCACTGTGATGAGTGAGGCACCGTTAGAGAACTGCATCGTGGTGGGCTTGCTATCGTCGAACGAAGGCCAGTAGGGGAGACCCTTGCCGTTGGGATTGCAGGTCTTGGCGAAGTTCACCCAGTACTGCTGGATGATCTCTGCGACAGCTGACTCTGCGGGATATTTGTCGGGCTGGGTGAGGAACTCGCCGTTAAGATAGAGGATATCATCGGCATGGGCCACACCTTTGCGACGCTTGTCTGGCGAGAAGCTGCGTGTGGAAGGCTGGGCGAGATAAGCGGCATAGGCAGGACTCTTGCCCGTCTTGGTCTGCAGACTTACCCAGGCGTATGACGGCCAGGCGAAACCCAGATCGCGGAAGGCATCGCCATTGCTGTGCCAAGCCTCATCATCGGTATTGCCAGGATAGACCTTCAACGCCTCGTCGGCCATATCGCCAAACATAGCCTGCGCCTGACGCTGATAACCCTCTGCCTTGATATTCGCAGGCGAGAAGAGGGCACCCTCGTCGCTGTTGGTCATCACGATCACGGGCACATCGTTATATTCGCCACGCTCGTAGAGACGGTATTGGTCGTCGCAGATCACGTAGCCGTCGACACAAGGCCAGAAGCCTGCGAAGCCCACGTTGCCGTCGCAGAGCTCCATCGCGTCCATCTTGCGCATCTGCTTGATGTTCTTCTTTTTCAGGTGTTTCATAAAGGCGAGACCCTGCTGCTCGGCACCTTTCTGCGAGGCATCGAGACCCAAGGCACGCGGTTTGTCGCTCCAAGGAGCAAACGAGCCTCCGCTCTGGCTGATGGCTGCACGGAAGAGACCTTTTGCCAAAGGCGAGCCACAGAGCATGCTGCAACTGATGGCACCAGCACTCTCACCGAAGATGGTGACCTTCGAGGGGTCGCCACCGAAGTTGGCAATGTTGCGCTGTACCCATTGGAGGGCGAAGATCTGGTCGAGCAGACCGTAGTTGCCAGAGTGACCTTCAGGATTCTCCTTCGCGAGTTCAGGATGTGCCAGGAATCCGAGGGCACCTGTACGATACTCGATGCTGACGATGACCACACCACGCAGGGCGAGATGTTTCCACAGGTCGCCACCATAATGCTCCGTCTGGAAACCGCCACCATGAATCCACACCATCACAGGCAATTTGTCGTTGACGCTCATGGCGGGTGTTGCGATGCCGAGATACAGACAGTCTTCGCTCATCATATCAGCCGTGCGTCCAGGACGAGTGGGCTGAGGAGGCAGGGGACCGAAGTTGTCAGCCTTGAGCACACCCTCCCAGGGTTTTGCTGGCTGCGGAGCACGCCAACGCAGGTCGCCAACGGGTGGGGCTGCGTAAGGAATGGCTTTATACACGGCAAGCTGACCGTCGAGGATACCCTCCACGTCGCCTGTTTCTACATGGGTTTTCAACAGTGGTTGTGCCACAGCGTCTGTTGCCAGCATCAGGGCGCAGACCATCATGATCATTGTCAACAGTTTTTTCATATCGTTGTCAGTTTTATGCCAATAGTCGGCGTGAGAAATAGCGAACGGGGTACCAGACGGCCAAGAATCCTACGATGAGCACCGTGAGGAAGATGAGGATGATGTCCTCAGGATGGACACTCACGGGATAGGCGTCGACGACGAACGATCCACTCGATGAGCCCAGTTTTACGAGGCCGAAGGTCTGCTGCGCCCAACAGAGCACCAGTCCGATGATGATGCCAATGATAGCGCCCAGAGCCGATATCAGACGACCTTCGAAGAGGAAGATGCGGGTGATCTGTTTGTCGCTGGCGCCCAGATTGCGCAGCGTCACCACATCGTCCTTCTTGTCGATGATAAGCATGGAGAGCGAGCCGATGATGTTGAAGCAAGCCACCATGAGGATGAACGTCAGGAAGATATAGGCTATCAGCTTTTCGATCTTCATGATCTTGAAGGTGTCGTCCTGTTGCTCGAAACGGTCGCGCACATAGCAGCGGTCGCCTACGATCTGTTTGATCTCGGATTTCGTGCTTTCGAAGTTGCTGCCTGGCTTCAGACGCAGTTCGAGGGCGGAAATCATGCCCTGCTGCTCGAAGATGCGACGGGCGAAGGCGATGTCAGTAAGGATGTAACTCTTGTCGTAACGGGCCTGCTTCACGTTGAAGATGACGCCAGGCGAATAGAGTTCATCAGCCACAAGACCATCCATCGGGTTGGCCATATTCAGCTGCCCTTCGCGACGGGGGGCGTAGATCTCCAACGGCTCGTCATACATGAGGCCTGTTCCCAGTTGCTCAGCCAGTCGGATGCCAGGAATGCCGTAGAACATATCTGCAGCCTTCAGTTCGAAGTCTCCGTTGCCCAGCAGGATCTCGTTGATATGGGTGAGTTGGCTGAAACTGTCCTCCACACCCTTGACGGTGACCATTGCCTGATGCCCTTTGTAGACAGCCAACGCCTGGTCTTCTACGGTCTCCATCGCCACTTCCACCTGCGGCAGTGCCTTGATCTTCGCCAGCGCGGGGTCGTCGGAAGGCATCGTCTTTCCCTCCACGGGAAGGATCTTCAGCTGTGGGTCAAACGAGGTGAAGAAGGAGGCCACCATATCATGGAAGCCGTTGAACACGGAGAGTGTCACCACAAGGGCCATCGTAGCTACAGCCACACCCACTACGGAGATGGCGCTGATGACATTGATGGCGTGGGTCGACTTCTTAGAGAAAAGATACCTTCGGGCTATAAAGAATGGAAAATTCATTTCTTCAATAGTTCGTCGATGTGTTCGATATAGTCCAGCGAGTCATCGATAAAGAACCTGAGTTCAGGCACGATGCGCAGTTGGTTTCTCACGCGTGTACCTAATTCATATCTGATGGCCTTGTTGCTGGCGTTGATATTCTGCAGGATCTCCTCGCCCTTGTCGCTGGGGAAGATGCTCAGATAGGCCGTGCAGATGCTGAGGTCGGGTGAGATCTTCGTGCGTGTGACGCTTACCATCGTACCATGCATGGCGCGGGTCTGCTGTTGGAATATCAGCGAGAGCTCTTTCTGGAGCAGTCGTGCGATTTTGTTTTGTCTTGTCTCTTGCATTTCAATAATTGATAATTGACAATTAATAATGGATAATTATTTCTTTCTAATTAACGTCAGGCCGTCTCTTAACGGTAGGATGACCTGTTCAACGCGAGGGTCGGCAGCAATATAGTCGTTGAAACTTTCGATGCCTTGTGTCTGGTGGTCGCGGTCGTAGGCTTGGTCTACGACATGTCCGTCCCAGAGTGTATTGTCGGCGAGGATGAATCCGCCAGGTTTGAGGATGCCCATCACCATTTCGTAGCAGTCGCGGTAGGTGCGCTTGTCGCCATCCATAAACGCCATATCAAACGCGATGCCCAGCTTGGGAGCCTCAATGAGGGCGTCGCCGATGATGAAGTGAATCTTGCTGGCCACCTCAGAACCCTCTATCCAGGGACGGGTGAAGTCCTCCATCTCATCGTTGATCTCGAAGGTGTAGAGCTGTCCGTTGCTGTCGAGTCCCTCTGCCATCGAGATGGCGCTATAACCGCTGAAGGTGCCTATTTCAAGGATGTTCTTTGGCTTTATCATCCTGACCAGCATTTTGAGCAACCGTCCTTGCAGATGTCCGCTAGCCATCCGTCCGTGAATGGTGTGGAGGTTCGTTGCCCGCCAAAGCCGATACAGGTATTCTGGTTCCGGCTCTGTATGTTTCAGGATGTAGTCGTCGAGCGTCATCCGATCAGCGCCTCTATGGCCAGACGATAGCTGTCGAGTCCGAATCCGCAGATCACACCCTTACAGGCTGCTGAGATCAGTGACTTGTGTCTGAACTCTTCGCGCTGGTGGACATTCGAGATGTGCACCTCGATGACGGGGCACTTGAGACTGCGGATGCAGTCGTGCAGGGCAACACTCGTGTGGGTGTAGGCTCCCGCATTGAGCACGATGCCGTCGTAACCGCCAGCGAAGCCCGTTTCCTGCATCTTGTTGATGAGCTCACCCTCGACATTGCTCTGATAGTAGTCTATCTGCACTTGCGGGTAGCGACTGTGGAGTGCCTGGAGGCAGTTTTCCATCGATTCTGAGCCATAGATGCCTGGTTCCCGCTGCCCCAGCAGGTTCAGGTTTGGCCCGTTGATAATCTGTATCTTCATCTTTTTTCTGCTTGTTTTGGGTGCAAAGATACGAAAAAGTAGTGAATAGTGAATAGTGAAAAGTGAAAAATTTGCTGCCGCCTGAATAATTTTCCATTTTCCATTTTCCATTTTCAATTTATTTTAGTACCTTTGCAGCCGAATTTCAAGGGGTGCCTGCGGTCGCAGGCTGAGATGATACCCTCTAACCTGATCCGGATCATGCCGGCGTAGGGATGGAATACAGGATGAATCAACACAAGCAACCCCCTTTACAAAAAAGTAAAAAGGTAAAAAAGTAAAAAGGTAAAGGTATGAAAAGATTTGTTTTTCAGGTATTGGCGCTGGTGGGCGCGATGAATGTGAATGCACAAAACACAGCTGCACTCTATGACTCTACGCAGGTAGAGGCCTTGCAGGAGGTGGTGGTACGCGGTGTAAGGGCGCAGAAGAATGCCCCGTATGCCATCGCCAACATCAAGAAATCGGAGTTAAATGAGTTTTCTACGACAGGTAAGGAACTGCCCCTTCTCTTCTCGCAGACGCCAGGTGTGCTGGCTTGGAGTGAGAACGGTCTGGGCACAGGAACCACCTATATGCGTATCCGTGGTGCAGGCGACTCACGTATCAATGTGACCTTAGACGGTGTGCCCTTGAACTCGCCAGAGGATCAGTGTGTGTTCTGGGCCAATATGAACTCGTATGGCTCACTGTTGGGTTCAGTACAGATTCAGCGCGGTGTGGGTACCTCTACTAATGGCGATGGTGCCTTTGGTGGAACGGTGGCCCTCTCATCGGCTACGCCCTTGCAGAAGGCTGGGGCAGAGGTGTCGATGTCGTATGGCTCGTATAATACGTTTAATGTGGGCGGTAAGTTCTCAACGGGTCTGTTGTGGAATCACCTGATCTTCGACGGTGCCTATCACGAGACCAATACCGATGGCTTTATTCATGGTACTTCAGGACGTAGCGGTAGTTACTATGGTGGTCTTACGTGGATAGGCGATAAGTATCAGATACGTTATAAGAATATCGGCAACTTTGAGAAGACGGGTCAGGCTTGGAACGGTGTCACCGCAGGTACCAACGACCTGAGCATTATGGATGGAACCTATGGTGAGCGGACAGGCATCAAGACCTACGAAGATATGTGGGACAAGGGTCTGGGCAAGTATAACTCGCTCTATGAGGAGCTGATCATCACGCCCTTGGAGCAGAAAACGGTGGGCAATCCTTATGCTTATTCGACGCAGCGCTATCAGATGAATGATGGCAGCTATTGGGACAAGACGACGGATAACTTCTGGCAGAACCATAATATCCTCTCGGCTTCGTGGAATATCAGCGATCAGTGGTCGACATCAGCCTCGCTGCACTATACCTATGGTTACGGCTATTATCGTGAGTTCCGTCCCAAAAACAAACTCTCGAAGTTTGGTTTGGCAAATGTTACCTACAGCGACACGAATCCCCCTACACCTTCGACTATCAAAAAGACCGATTTCGTGCGTAAGAAGGGTCTCTCGCAGAATACCTACGGCCTGGTTTGGAATGTGAACTATCAGGATGACTCGTGGGACATCATCGGTGGTCTCTCGCTGCAGAACTTCGATGGTAATCACTTCGGCTATCTGACTTATGCTGCCCACCAGGCTGTGCAATTGGCATATCTCCGTGATGGCGATTATAAATACTATGACTCTGATGCCCATAAGTTCGACGGTAACGTATATCTGAAAGCAGCCTATCATATTAATGACCAGTGGGATGTGTTCGGTGATGTGCAGTATCGTCATGTGGGCTATAAGACCGATGGTATCAATGATAAGTTCTATGATGATGAGTCAGGCTACTACAATCAGAAACTTGACATCGACAAGAAGTATGATTTTTTCAACCCGAAGGCGGGCTTCTCTTGGAGTCTCGACGGTCATCGCGTCTATGGTTCTGTGGCGATGAGTCATCGTGAGCCTGAGCGTAACAACTTTACGGATAATGGTAGCTATCCTGCTCCTAAGGCTGAGCAGATGGTGGACTTTGAGTTGGGTTATACCTTTACGGACGACACTTGGCATGTGGGTCTGAATGGTTATTATATGAAGTATGATAATCAGTTTGTGCAGACGGGAGCGCTGAGTGATATCGGTGAGAATCTGACGACAAACATCAAGGATTCGTATCGTGCGGGTCTGGAATTGCAGGCTGGGGTGAATGCGACATCGTGGCTGACCATCGAGGGCAATGCGGCTCTGAGTACAAATAAGATTAAGGACTTCGATGAAGTGGTGGAGGACTGGGACAACGGTTCACAGACCATCCATTACGACAACTCGACGCTGGCCTTCTCACCCTCGCTTATTACGAACGTGTTCTTTAATTTCCATTATAAAGGTTGGCAGGCTGTGTGGCACGGTAACTATGTGTCGCGCCAGTATCTTGACAACACCGAATGTGAGGATCGCTCGTTGCCGGAGTACTCTGTGGCAAATGCCTCGCTGACTTATACGTTGAAGCCTAAAAAGGTGCTGAAGGAGTGCGTCTTCGGGCTGAACTTCAACAATATCTTCAACCAGCATTATGCTGCCAGTGGATGGGTATATTCTGCTATCTGCGAGAGTTATGGTCATCCGAATGACAACCGTTACTATCAGATTGGCTTTATTCCGATGGCGGGCTTTACGATGCAGGGTAATATCACATTGCGATTCTAATGATGGACTTTATTGTTGCACATTGGTTGGATATCGTGACGACGGTCTTGGGACTGGCGTATATCTTGTTGGAGTATAAGGCGAGCGTATGGATGTGGGCTGTGGGTTTTGCGATGCAGGCCTTGGGCATCGTGCTCTATTACCAGAAAGGACTCTATGCCGATTGCGGTATGGAGTTCTACTATCTGGCGATGACGATGTATGGCTATTGGAAATGGATTCATGGTACACCCAGGAAAGAGCCTCTGCCCATCCGACATTTCCCTCAGCGACTGGTACTTCCCTGGCTGGTGATCATCCTTGTCATTTGGGGGATTATCTATTGGTTGCTGGTGACGTTTACCAATTCAAATGTACCTTTGGCGGATAGCTTTACCACCGCCCTGAGTATTATCGGAATCTGGGCACTGGCACATAAGTATCTGGAACAGTGGTTTATCTGGATTGCGGTAGATGTGGTGACGTGTGTATTGTATTTCTATAAGGATATTCCTTTTAAGGCTTCATTGTATGGCCTCTATGTCGTTATTGCCGTCTTCGGCTATATGAAGTGGCGACGTATGATGCAACCATCGAAAGAACCAGAACTCCAAAGATAATCAGAAGTGAAATCGGCGTATCCACCTTGATATGCCAGAATACTTCGAGCAACATCTTCACACCTACAAAACTGAGGATGATGCCTAAACCGTATTTCAAGTATTGGAAATATTGTGCGATGGCTGCGAGAGCGAAATAGAGGGCGCGCAGGCCGAGAATAGCAAAGATGTTCGACGTGAGCACGATAAACGGGTCGCGACTCACGGAGAAGACCGCGGGAATCGAGTCTACGGCAAAGGCCACATCTGTCGTCTCAATCACCAAGAGGGCGATAAAGAGTGGGGTGGCCAGTCGTTTTCCGTTCTCGATGATAAAGAATTTATCCTCGTGCATCTGATCCGTTACGGGGAAGAACTTCTTGAATAGTTTCACGAAGATATTCTTCGAGGGGTCGACACTTTCTTCCTGGTGTCCGAACATCTTGATGCCTGTATAGATGAGGAAGATGCCAAAGATGGCCAGTATCCACTCGAAACGCTGCACCATCGCTGCACCAGCGAAGATGAAGATGCTGCGCAAGATTAGGGCTCCGAAGATACCCCAGAACAAGACTTCATGTTGGTATTTCCTTTGGACGCCGAAAAACGAGAAGAGCATGAGGAACACAAAGAGATTATCCATCGACAGCGATTTCTCTATCAGGTAACCAGCCAGGAATTCCATCGCCTTGTCGCCGTTCTCAAAATGCCCGATGCCTGCGCAGAAGATGAGTGAAACGGCAATCCACACGCACGTCATCTGCAAGGCTTCTTTGATGCTTACTTCATGCTGTCCTTTCCGACCAAACAACTTCAGGTCGGCATAAAGCATCACGATGACGAGTGCATAAAACAGAATCCAAGCCCACATGGGCATGCTGATTACTTCCATAACGGATGCAAAGTTACTGCAATTCGCGCGAAATACCAAAAAAAATCTATTTTTGCTTTCTACTTTTACCTTTTTTTACTATCTTTGCAGCGTTAAACTTACGGATTATGGAAAACAAAGTGTTTTGGAAAGAAGCTCCATTGGTACGATTGGCCGTCTGCTTGATGGCTGGAATCATTATTGGCGACACTTTCGTTGTGGGTCGGTGGTTGTTGGTGGTTCTTGTAGTGATGGTGGTTGTGGCCTTATTGTTGAGAAAGCATGAGCATGGACAGTCAGTCGCCATTGCAGTTTGTTTTGTGGTGCTTGGCTGGTTGTTGATGGAAAGGCAGAAGGCGTTGTTGGTGGTGGATTGGCCTGAGGGCGTGGTGTGTTATGAGGCTGTGGTTGTATCAGAGCCTGTTGAAAAACCAAAGACGATGGCGGTGGATGTGTTGTTGGCAAAGAGTGGACGCAAGTTGAAATGTTATTTTTATAAGGATGATCGAAGTAGGGCTCTGCACATTGGTGATGGTTTGAAGATTCAGTCGCGTATCGAGGCAAATAGCGAGTGGCGAAGGGGTACGTTTGACTATCGTCGCTATTTAGAGATTCATGGGTTTACAGGACGGACGGTCGTAGCTAGTTGGAAATGGCAGAAGGCAAAGGTGTCGCTGAAACAGTTGTCGAGGCTGGAGCGGGTGAGACTCACCTTTCTGAAATACCGCAGTCAGCTCCTTTCCCGCCTTAATCCTGCAGCTGAAATAAACTCTCAACTCTCCGCTCTCAACTCTCAACTTCCTGACGCTTATGCCGTTGTGGCTGCGATGGCGTTGGGGGATAAGTCGGCTTTGACGCAGGAACTGAAGGATGTCTATTCTGTTACTGGTGCCTCGCATATTTTGGCGCTCAGCGGTCTGCATCTGGGCATCATCTATGGACTATTAATGTTCCTCTCAGGTCGCCGTAAACTATTCACTATTCACTTTTCACTATTCACTATTATATGTATTTGGGGCTTTGTGTTTCTCGTAGGTTTGTCAACGAGTGTGATGCGTTCGGCGGTGATGCTGAGTGTTTATGCCCTGTTGTCGCTGGGTCATCGCGACAGGATGTCTGTTAATACGCTGGCCTTTACGGCTATCATGATGCTGATGGTGAGTCCAATGTCGCTCTTCGACGTAGGCTTCCAGATGTCATATATGGCTGTGCTTTCCATTCTGCTGTTCGTGCCTTTGATGGAGAGCGTTTTTCCAGCAGAATACCTAATGTCGCATCGGGTGGTGAGATGGTTGTGGGGAATGGTGGTTGTATCGCTTTCGGCACAGATAGGCACAGCTCCGTTGATTGCCTATTACTTCGGACGCTTCTCTTGTTATTTCCTCCCAACGAACTTCATTGTGATACCCGCAGCGATGCTGATACTCTATCTTTCGTTGGTGGTGCTGCTAGTGCCCTCGCTCGCGTTTATCCTGTTTGATATTGTTGCTATGCTTAATGGTTTGCTGACGAAGATGGCCTCGATACCAGGTGCCAGCATTGACAACCTGCATCCCACAAAAATACAAACCACGATGATTTATGTGATCATCGTGGCTGTATATCTTCTGGCTGTAAAACTTACATGTATCCGAGCCAGCGCAAAATGTCGTTGAGGTTCGCCACTACCATCAGGAGTATCAGGATGCCGAAGCCGACGTACTCAGCACGGATCATGAAGGTCTCTGAGGGCTTGCGGCGCGTGATCATCTCGTAGATGAGGAACAATACATGACCACCATCGAGGGCGGGGATGGGCAGAATGTTCATGAAGGCGAGGATGATTGAGAGGAAGGCAGTCATCTTCCAGAAGAGATACCAGTCCCAGACGGGAGGGAAGAGGCTTCCGATGGCGCCGAAACCACCCAACGACTTGGCACCGTCGGCGGTGAAGACATACTTCATGTCGCCCACATAGCCAGCCAGCACGTTCCAGCCGTACTTGATACCGGCGGGGATGCTCTCGAAGAAACCATACTCGCGGGTGTAGGGCTCGTAGATGCCGGCAATGGTCTTCACAAAGAAGCCCACTTTGAGGTCGGGAGTCAATGTGATAGTGGCTGTGTCGCAGACGGCTGAGACCTCTGCAGTCTGTTCGTCAACAGGAGATTTAACGAGACCTTCGTGCTCGATGACGATTGTGGCTGTACGGATCTTCAAGCTATCGGCCTGACTCTTGGCGGCTGTCATCATGTCCTCGAGTACGCCAATTTGCTCAGTAAACTCGTTGTATGAGTCAATGGGCTTACCATTCAAGGCAACGATCTTGTCACCCTTCTGGAGTCCGATTTCCTTTGCGGGTGAGTTGTCCATTACGCTGTCGATGACTGCGGGCACCAAGGGACGAACGAATGAAGGCTCAGCCTTCAGCATGTTCAGCAGATTGAGGTCGCCAGGCAATTGTAAGCTCATCTGCTTACCATCGCGGATCAGATCCACACGTTTGGCCTCAGAAAGGTCGCGGTAGAGATCGGCAGAGAAGTCCTTGAATTCACCTTGGTCAGTACCTACGAGGATATCGCCATCCTTGAAACCTAGTGCTTTGGCCTCAGTATTGAACTTCATACCCAGCGTCATGTTCTTCACGGGGATATAGGTATCGCCCCAATGGAAGAGTATCATGGCGTAGATGAACAAGGCCAGGAGAAAGTTGACAAGCACACCGCCAATCATGATCAGTAGTCGTTGCCAGGCGGGTTTTGCACGGAATTCCCATGGTTGTTCGGGTTGTTTCATCTGTTCGGTATCGAAGCTCTCGTCGATCATACCGGCTATCTTACAGTAGCCACCGAGGGGCAGCCAACCTACACCGTATTGCGTGTCGCTGTTTTTGGGCTTGAACTTAAACAGACTACCATCCCACTTCCAAATTGAGGGGTCGAAGAATAGGTAGAACTTATCCACGCGAACACCAAACAGCTTGGCGAAGAAGAAGTGACCGCCCTCGTGGAGCAGCACCAGCAGGCCAATGGCCAGCATGAATTGTAATAGTCTAATTAGAAATATATCCATAATTGATTACTTGTTCATTAATTCTGTAGCTATGCGACGAGCTTCAGCATCGGTGGCGATGTAAGTCTCGTAGCTGGGATTTTTATCGAAGGTGGCGCGCTGCATAGTCTCGGCGATGATGTCGCCCATCTGTAGGAAACCACACTTGTCTTCGAGGAATCCTCGATTCACAATCTCGTTGGCTGCATTCACGATACATGGCATATTACCACCCTTGTGGATAGCCTCGAAGGCGAGGGCTAAGCAACGGAATTTCTTCAGGTCTGGCTCAAAGAATTCAAGATGCTGGACCTTAAACAGATCAAGCCGCTCTCCGCTCAGATGCAGACGCTGTGGAAATGAGAAAGCATACTGTATCGGCAATCGCATATCGGGTACACCGAGCTGGGCCTTAACGCTTCCGTCCTGGAACTGTACGGCGCTGTGCACAATCGATTGCGGATGTACCAATACCTGTATTTGCTTGGCATCGACGCCGAAAAGCCATTTGGCCTCAATCACCTCGAAACCCTTGTTCATCATCGAAGCGGAGTCGATGGTGATCTTTGCGCCCATGTCCCATGTGGGATGTTTGAGGGCGTCAGCCTTTGTGACGTGGGCTATTTCGTCCATCGTCTTCAGACGGAAAGGACCGCCCGAGGCCGTCAGCAGGATCTTCTCTATCGGGTTCATATCCTCGCCCACAAGACTCTGGAAAATGGCAGAGTGCTCGCTATCTACGGGTAGAATAGGAGTGTGATATTGTTGAGCCAGTTGCAGAATCAGTTCGCCTGCTACCACCAGTGTCTCCTTGTTGGCTAAACAGATGGTCTTGCCGGCTTTAATGGCGTGAATGGTGGGGTTGAGACCAGCAAAGCCAACCATCGCGGTGAGTACCATGTTGATAGGTCCAGCCTCTACGATTTCGTTCAAAGCCTGAGCACCGGCATACACCTTCACGTCGGGTAGGTCGCTCATTAATGCCTTCAACTCGTCGTAGCGCTGTTCGTTGGCGATGACGATGGCGGCGGGCTTAAACTTATGAGCCTGCTCAGCCAATAGTTCCACCTTATTATTCGCCGTCAGACAATAGACCTCGTACAGGTCTGAGTGTTCCTCAATCACTTCGAGGGCCTGCGTGCCAATCGATCCCGTAGAGCCGAGTATGGCGATTTGTCTTTTCTCTTTCATTGCTTCTTTTTCACAATTTGGCTGCAAAGGTACGAATAATTCTCGACAATGCTTTCATCAGCACCTTTAAAGATTCTAAAAACCATTTAAAGATCCAACAGACCTGCGGGCAGGTGCATCGTGATGGTGCGGGCTTGTTGGTCGATGGCAGTGATGAGGTCCTCAGAGGCGGGGATGAGGCGACCGTCCTCGAGTTCGAAGAGGATGTTGATGGTAGTATCGTCAACAGAGGTGATACTACCTATTTTATTTCCGCTTTTAGCGTCGATGATGTCAAAGCCTACAATGGCAGCCCATGAGATGTTGTCGTCATCATTATCAGCAAGGTCGCGTGGGAAGAATACTTCGCAGCCCGTTAGCTCGCGGGCACGCTCCTGGGTATCAATGTCCTCGAACTTCACGATGGCATTGGAGTCACTCTTGAAACGGTATTCTTCGATAAAGAAAGGGACGAAGATGCCATCGATTTTCAGAATTAGATAGTCAGTATCCACACGGTCGAACACGTCGTCGTCAAAGAGAAAACTGATTTCCCCTTTCACACCGTGGGTCTTGCCTAACTTACCGATCTGATAAACTTCTTCCTCGCGAATCATGCTCTTGTGATTTTGGCGCCGAGGGCGTTGAGACGGTCTTCGATATGCTCGTAACCGCGGTCTATCTGCTCGATGTTGTCGATGCGGCTTGTGCCCTTGGCACTCATGGCTGCTATCAGCAGGGCGATACCCGCACGGATGTCAGGACTTGACATGCGACCTCCGCGAAGGGTGATCTTACGGTCGTGGCCTACCACAACAGCACGGTGCGGGTCGCAAAGGATAATCTGTGCACCCATGTCGATGAGTTTATCAACGAAGAACAGACGGCTTTCGAACATCTTTTGGTGGAAGAGTACGCTGCCACGGGCCTGAGTGGCAACAACTATCAGCACGGAAAGAAGGTCGGGGGTCAATCCTGGCCAAGGTGCATCGGCGAGGGTCATGATAGTGCCGTCGATAAATGATTGTATCTCGTAATGGCGCTGTTTGGGGATAACGAGGTCGTCGCCCTCTACCTTGACCCTCACACCGAGACGACGGAAGGTGTCAGGGATGATGCCAAGGTCTTTGATACTGACGTTCTTGATACGGATTCCATCGCCGCACATCGCTGCCATACCGATGAAGGAGCCTACCTCGATCATATCGGGCAGAATATGGTGTTCGGCACCATGCAACTGCTCTACACCTTCGATGGTGAGAAGGTTGGAAGCGATACCGCTGATCTTTGCCCCCATACGGTTCAGCAGATTACAGAGTTGCTGGACATAGGGTTCGCAGGCAGCGTTATAAATGGTGGTGGTGCCTTTGGCCATAACGGCTGCCATAATGATATTGGCTGTACCTGTCACCGAGGCTTCATCGAGGAGCATGTTGGTGCCTTTTAGTTGCTTGGCGGAGATCTCAAAGACGTCACGTTCGGCGATGCGGCTGAAGGTGGTGCCGAGCTTCTCGAAGCCGAGGAAATGGGTGTCGAGGCGTCGACGCCCTATCTTGTCGCCACCGGGTTTGGCGATGACAGCCTTGCCCCTTCGTGCCAACAACGGACCAATCATCAGCACACTACCACGGAGTTCTGCGCATTTTTGTACGAACTCGTCGCTTTGCAGGTAGTCGAGGTTCAGGGCGTCAGCCTGAAAGATATAGGTGTTATCTGTCCTTTTTACTTTCACGCCGATGTCTTGGAGTAGTTGGATGAGGTTATTGACATCGCGGATGTCAGGAATGTTGTGGATGATGACCTCTTCACTCGTTAGCAGGGTGGCACAGATGACCTGTAATGCCTCATTCTTGGCACCTTGTGGTGTAATCTCGCCACTCAGCGGATAGCCTCCTTCAATGATAAATGATGCCATAGACTGGTCGTTTTATTTCTTTTTCTTGCCGGATTGCTTGATGTCGCTGGGACTGACCTTATCAAATTTAAATGTACTCAGGTCAAGTTGTATCTTCCCGTTGGTGTAACGTGCTAGATCATCTGCCACGCGCTCATCCTCAGCAGAACCATGACCCCATAACACTAGGTCGCGCTTCATCTGATTGGCGGTCTTACTCACCAGAGCATCGTACTCCTCACCTTCTGGCATCGTTTTTAGGAGCTCGAGTAATTCTTCAACTAAATGGCCGTAGTGACGCAGTTTGATGTGTCCATCTGGCAGAGGCATCGGGTCGGGCTTGGAGAGAATCTTGTCGGCCTCTGATACATCGTAGGGCCAGTCGATATCCAATTCCCTATGGCTCATCAGATAGAGATGGTTCCACAGAGTCTGTTCATAGTCGGCATTCTCCATCAATTGAGGGTTTTTGTTCTCCATCTGACGGATGATGGTCATTGCGCACTTCAATCGTTCTTCTTTTGTGGGTAGCTCACAGGCATATTCCACCATTTTCTGTATCTCACGGCCGTATTCGGACAGAATGAGTTTGGTGCGCTGCGTGTTGTAGTCTAAACCTTTGATATCCATATAATTATTCGCTATTCATTATTCACTATTCATTAAAGAAGCTTCTTTGGAAGCTTCGCTACAAAGTCCTTCAGATAGTAAGGCACAAAATAGGCCACATCCTCGAACTGCTCGTTGAGGAAACGACGTTCTGCCAAAGGCTGCATCCATTTTGCCAATGGCTCGATGCCTTCTATGAGATGGGCGTTTGGGTGAGAGATTGTTTCCATGCATTTTTTTGCACCGTTGCCAAAGAAATACACGGGGTGTTCATCGAGAAAGGACTTGTAGGTCTCTGCAGTGACGATGTCTGCTCCGACCTCTCGTATAGGTTTCAGAGCTCGGTCGTAGATTCCGGCATACACCTCCATACGTCGCGCGTCGAGCATCGGACAGAGCAAGGCGTCTTCTTCTGGTATCTCGCGAAGCAGGACAGGAACACATAGTAGTTCGAGTGTAGGTACGGCTATCAATTTCAAGTCTCTGCCATAGCAAATGCCTTTGGCCATAGATACGCCGATTCGAAGTCCTGTATAGGAGCCGGGGCCGCAGCTGACGGCTACGGCATCAAACGGAATGGCGTGATTGTCGGTAAACGAGAGAGCCTCGTCTACCATCGTACCCAAACCTTCTGCATGGTTTTTACCGCTGCGGTCATCTTGTTGGTAGATGACATGAGAGTCTTCAGAAACGGCTACAGAACAAATATCTGTACTGGTTTCTATGTGCAATATCGTCGACATTTTTTCTTCGTCCTTTATTTATAAAATGCAAAGTTAAGCATTTTTCTGCCAAATGCCATCTTTTTATGAGAAATTAACTAAGAATAGTGAGGGTTGTAGCGCCTAGGTAGTGTAATAGTAGCGCCTAGGTACCGTTAGGCTGGCACCAAGGTAACGTCAGATGATTTTTCCTCGCGCGTATTATATATAATAATGTGTATGGGGTATCCGTCCTTGATATTCGTCAAGTCTTGTAACTTTTTTGCCTTTAATCTGAAATTTTTTCTCTAAAAGTTTTGCAGGTTCGGAAAAAAGCAGTACCTTTGCACCCGCTTTCGCGAAAAAATTAAGCGATGGCACTGAAGAAGGAGTTCTTTGAAAGATTTACATAGACAGAAGTAGTACAAGAAGCGAGTGCCTTTATATTATTAATAATGTATAGGTGCTTGGGTATAAGAAACGAACCGTTTAATTCTTGAATTATTTGGATAGTCGTTCTGAGACAGATTAAGATCGGTGCATGTTTATTATGCATTATGCATTATGAATTATGCATTGAAAAGATATTTTTTACAATGAAGAGTTTGATCCTGGCTCAGGATGAACGCTAGCTACAGGCTTAACACATGCAAGTCGAGGGGCAGCGAGAAGAAAGCTTGCTTTCTTTGTCGGCGACCGGCGCACGGGTGAGTAACGCGTATCCAACCTTCCCCTTAGTAGGGCATAGCCCGGCGAAAGTCGGATTAATACCCTATGTTGTTTGAAGCGGACATCTAATTCAAACCAAAGATTCATCGCTAAGGGATGGGGATGCGTCTGATTAGGCAGCAGGCGGGGTAACGGCCCACCTGGCCGACGATCAGTAGGGGTTCTGAGAGGAAGGTCCCCCACATTGGTACTGAGACACGGACCAAACTCCTACGGGAGGCAGCAGTGAGGAATATTGGTCAATGGGCGCGAGCCTGAACCAGCCAAGTAGCGTGCAGGAAGACTGCCCTATGGGTTGTAAACTGCTTTTATCAGGGAATAAAGTGAGGCACGTGTGCCTTTTTGTATGTACCTGACGAATAAGGACCGGCTAATTCCGTGCCAGCAGCCGCGGTAATACGGAAGGTCCGGGCGTTATCCGGATTTATTGGGTTTAAAGGGAGCGCAGGCGGGCCCTTAAGCGTGACGTGAAATGCAGCGGCTCAACCGTATGAAGTGCGTCGCGAACTGGGGGTCTTGAGTGGGTACGACGGAGGCGGAATTCGTGGTGTAGCGGTGAAATGCTTAGATATCACGAAGAACCCCGATTGCGAAGGCAGCCTCCGAGTCTCTTACTGACGCTAAAGCTCGAAGGTGCGGGTATCGAACAGGATTAGATACCCTGGTAGTCCGCACGGTAAACGATGGATGCCCGCTGTTGGCGATACACTGTCAGCGGCCAAGCGAAAGCGTTAAGCATCCCACCTGGGGAGTACGCCGGCAACGGTGAAACTCAAAGGAATTGACGGGGGCCCGCACAAGCGGAGGAACATGTGGTTTAATTCGATGATACGCGAGGAACCTTACCCGGGCTTGAACTGCAGAGGAAGGATCTGGAGACAGTGACGCCCTTCGGGGCCTCTGTGGAGGTGCTGCATGGTTGTCGTCAGCTCGTGCCGTGAGGTGTCGGCTTAAGTGCCATAACGAGCGCAACCCCTCTCGCCAGTTGCCATCAGGTGATGCTGGGCACTCTGGGGACACTGCCACCGTAAGGTGTGAGGAAGGTGGGGATGACGTCAAATCAGCACGGCCCTTACGTCCGGGGCTACACACGTGTTACAATGGGTGGTACAGAGAGTCAGTCCAGCGCAAGCTGGGTTCAATCAAGAAAGCCATCCTCAGTTCGGACTGGGGTCTGCAACCCGACCCCACGAAGCTGGATTCGCTAGTAATCGCGCATCAGCCATGGCGCGGTGAATACGTTCCCGGGCCTTGTACACACCGCCCGTCAAGCCATGAAAGCCG